>OIZL01001422.1_pt1 | contig 13001 bp, 8 predicted proteins | sample 1588541 | NCBI WGS metagenome assembly OIZL01 (sample SAMN03283285) | human gut metagenome | biome: human-associated habitat; material: feces | host: Homo sapiens | place: Peru | collected 2012 | reverse complement strand
TGAAGTTAAATATAATAATGATGGTAGTTTTAATAGATTACAAATAACTAATGAAAGCTTTGATAACATTGACTTTAAATCTATTAATAAAGAAACTATAAAAAATATCAAAAATCAAAAAGGAATATCCTATAAGATAACAGAAACTAATAATAATGTATTTATTGATAAAAAGACTGCATATGAATTTGTATACTCAAAAAACTCTGTCTTGAATAATAAACAACAAAAACTAATCAAAAGTAAACTAAGCAAATATTTTAAAGAAATTATTAATAATTCTACTGATAAAATATACACTACTAATAAAAAAGAAAAACATTCAAAAGATGCTAAATATGGATTTTACAGATATAAAATAACATTTAGTATCCTAAATAAAGGTGTTGAAGATCTTTATGAAGCAATTGTTTTAATTAGAAATGATGCAAATACAAAAAAATATTTATATGATATTTTAAACATAAAAAAAATTAATTAACCCCACATGTGTCCTAGATATCAAATATCGAGACATGCTTGTGTCCGTTAATTAATTTATGTATTAATAATATCATACCTTTTTCATCTTGTAAAGTTTTTCAAATCAAAAATTTTACAAATAAAAAAATTAATTAACCCCGCGCCAACCCTAGATAATAAATATCGGGGTATATTTGCGTGCGTTAATTAATTTATATATTAATAATACCATACCTTTTTCATCTTGTAAAGTTTTTTTGTATCTGTTTTGTTTAAAATACTATAGCAATTTTATGCTATAGTATTTTAATTTATTTATATAATTTTCTTACTTGTTCAGTTAATTCTAATTCACTTAACTTACTAGGTTCTTCTTTTATTTCTTCAGCATAAGCATATGTTTTCCCATCAATTGTTTCTTGATAGCATATACCATATTTACCTAATACATATCCAACTGGTGCTTTATATGTTGCTTTAGTTAATAAATCAGGATGTTCTTCCTTTATTTCATTAACTTGATGTTCAACTATTTTATCTCCATATATGAATGCAAATGGACATTTACTATTTAAATGATCCACATTCTTATGTACAGTTGCTCCACCTACAGCTAGAACACCTGCTAAAGATAATGCAGCAAGACTTATATTAAATCTTTTTGTAAAAATTCCTTCCTTTTTTTCTTCTAAATTATTCATTTCCTATTCCCCCTTAAACTGATATAATTGTATCACATAAAATACATTTTGTCAATAGCTGTATTAAATAATATACAAAAAGATTATGAATAATCATAATCTATTTTTGTTTGTTAGTTGTTGTTGTAGTATTTCCTACAGTAACAGTTCTAGTCTCACCTGTTCTAGTCCATCCAGGAATAGATTCTTCTCTAGACCATTTATAATTTGTATAATATTGTTTTTTTGTATTTAATGTTGCTTTATAAGACTTAGATAATTTATTTACATAACATAAACCATCATCTTTTAAAGTTCCTCCATTTGGACAAGTCTTAACACTTGTACCATCTGATACAGATGCTTTATAACTATTTGTTTTAGTTACAATACATTTATCTCCACTTAAAGTTCCTCCATTTGGACAATACTTCTCTCCTTGAGATTTAGTTGCATTATATGTTGTTGATTCTTCAACAATACATTTTGTACCACTTAGTTTTCCTCCATTTGGACAAGTATAATTTCTACTTGGAGTATAACTTTCATTACCACTTCCACTTACATAACATGTTGATCCACTTAAACTTCCTCCATTTGGACAATAATAACTTTTACTTGCTGTATAACTTGATGAAGATGTTTCACCTTTTATATAACAAGTTGATCCACTTAAGCTTCCACCATTTGGACAATAATAACTTTTACTTGCTGTATAACTTGAACCACTTGTTCCACTTATATAACATGTTGTTCCTCTTAATGAACCACCTTTTGGACAAGTATAAGTTGTTGTATATTTATAACAAGATGTATAAACTGTTTTATAAGTTGTACATGTTGAACATGTTTTAACCCTTGTTGTACTACAAGTATATCCTGATGGTTTTGTTGTATATTGACCACTTAAAGTTTGTTTAGTAGTTGACTTAGTTGCTGCATAACTTGAACCACTTGTTCCTGATGAAGTTATACATTTTGTACCACTTAGGCTTCCACCATTTGGACAACTATATCTTACTGAAGCTGCATATGATGATGAACTTCCTTGACTTGTAATAATACATTTAGTTCCACTTAAATCTCCACCATTTGGACAACTATATCTTACTGAAGCTGCATAACTTGAATCTCCTGAACCTTCAATAACACACTTATTTCCTACTAGTGAACCACCATTTGGACAACTTAATTTTTCTGCTGCTTCATAACTAGTACTATTATTAACATAACATTTAGTTCCGTTTAAAATACCACCATTTGGACAATAGTATTTACCTTGACCTTCTGTTGCATCATAACTAGTTGTTTCTACCTTGTAACAAACACCATCTTTAAGTTCTCCACCATTTGGACAATATTCATTACCTTTAGTAGTAGTCACTGTTGCTTTATAAGTATCTGTTGTATAAATATTACATATACCATTAGTTAAAGTACCACCATCTGGACAAGTGTAATAACTTACATCCTTTGAACCAGTTTGTTTGAATTGATATTCAATAGCAGTTACTGGTTTATTTTCTTCTTTACAATTATCCCCTTCACAATATTGATAACATCCTAAAATTTTATCAACATAGTTTTCTTCATTAGGACATACTAGATTAACTTTTAAAGTATAATCATTCTTATTTTTCTTAACCTCTACATATGATTCTTTAGTATCACATGAATTACCATCTTCATCTACAAAAGGTAAAATCAAGTTTTTATCAATCATATCTTGTAAAGTCATTTCTGCTGTATCACCTACATTTTTAGGTAATCTTTCAGTTGTATAATAACTTTCAGCTGCTTCTTGCATATATTTAATATTTTCTCTAAATACATTACTATAGAATGGTTTCATATTTGGAACTTTTGGAAATAACCAAACTAATAATAATATAAATAATACTAAGAATATAGCTTTAATTATTACATCTTTAACATTAAATCCTGGATTTTTTTCTGTATTATACATAATTAATTCCCCCTAACCTATTTTAGTGTTAAACCACTATTTGTATTTTCTTTTACAGCTACTGCTTCTTCAACCATATCATTTAAATCTGATGAAAATTTATCCATTACTGTTTCATCAATTGTACCATTTTCATCACAAAATGCTGGTTGATTTAGTAAAACTGCTACATCATCTAAATTATATTCTGTTGTTCTATCTGCAACTGTTACGTTAACATTAACTGGTACATCTATATATGCATAAGTATTTAAGAAATATACATCTACAAATGTTTTCATACCACCTTTTTCAAGTGAGAAAGCACTTTGTACATTGTTAGTACCATTTAATAGCCATGAATTTATGATTAATTCAGCAAACTTATCAGCCTTAGCTTGGAACTCTTCTGTTCCTTTTGTTTCTTTAAGTTCTTTTTTAGATTCATAAATTTGACCTGCTAACTTTTGTCCTTTAGAACCATCTATATATAATTTACTTACATCAAAAGTATTTTTTACTTCTTCTTGATTTTCTTTATTCATTATATCTTCAATTCTACTTATTGCAAATAAAGCATCATCAAATGTTGGAGTTTCAACATTACCGCCATTAACCCATTTGATTATATTACAAACTTCATCAACAGTATAATCATGTCCTTCAATATTTTCATCTAAATATTGAATTACTTCATATGCTCTTTTTTCTACTTGTTCTTCATCATTTATGTCAGTGAATTCTAAATTAGATTTTTGTTCTTCTTCAAATGTCATTCTTTCAACAACTTCTTGTCTAGTTATTTCACTACTTGAAGATGTACTAGCTGTATTATTATCAACTGGTTTATCAGCTGCTTTTTCATTTTGATTAGCTAATTTAGCATCAGACATAGAAGTTTTAGCAAAATTAGGATTTATAATTCCTTTTCCTAATGCATAACCAGTAGTACCTACACCTAAAGCTGCAAGTATTGCTAAAGCTGCAATTGCTTTTTTACTCTTTTTAGGCTTTTTCTTTTCATCTTTAGATTCTTCATTGTCTTCTTTATCTTTATTTGAATTTTCTTGTCTTTCTTTATTTTCATCATAATCTTTAACAAGAGCACTATATTTTTCTTCTAAACCTTCTGCAAAACTCTTTAACTCAGTTTCTAACTCTTCAACTTTTTCTTCTAGTAATTCTTTCTTTAAAGGATCAGGTTGTTCATCTAAACCTTTTTTAAAGTTCTTTAACTTATTAGTTACTCCCTTAACATATTTTAAATCTTCATCAAGTTCATTATTTAAACTATTAAGTCTTACTAATTCACTTCTAATTTCTTTAATTCTTCTTAAATCTTTAGAAGTTTGCTTTCTTTCAATATCAGTAAGTTCTGCATATTCCCCTTTTAATTCATTTATTCTTTTTTTGTTATCTTTTGAAATTTCTACAAGTTTTTTTAATAATTCACTATTCATAAATATACCCCCTTTGTGAATTTCATGACTAGATTATACACCAAAAAACAATATTAGTCAACATATTTCGACTAATATTTGTAATTAATTTAGTACATTTTTACTATTTTATCATTTCTATTGCGCTAATAATATCAATGTTCTTACCTTTAATATGATTTATTATAGTATTAAATTCATTTAATAACTGACTATTTTCTTTATATATATAGAATGCACCCTTTTCTAAATTAGTTTTAGTATTATTATAAATTGACTTATCAAATACATAATTTGTCTTAATAGTATTTATTTTTTTTGATTTACAAATATCCAAATTATCTATATTATTATAACTTACACATAATAATCTTTTATCATTACTAATCGACTTCATAATATTTATATATTTTTCAATATCTTCTAATGTATTACCATTATAAATTATATCTATTCCCTCTTTATAAATATTCTCAAATTTTTCTTTATTATTTTCTAATATTCTTCCATTAACCAATATATTAAGTTTAATATTTTGATTTTTACTTATAGAAATTATATCATCTATATAATTTAAATCTTTTATTTCAATAAATAAACTAACACTATTTTTTACTTCATTACCCTTTATAATGTAATTTCCTAAATTATCTTCTTTATTAACTTTACATAATACTTCTTCAAATACCATTAATTCTTCATCATATCCTTTTGAAACCATATTAGAATAAGATTCATTTACATCTACTATTTTACCATTTACACCTAATATTACTCCATCATTAGTATAATATCCTTCTTTACATGATTCTTTAGTTTTATCTTTATATTCTTTTATACTTATCATTACAGGATCTTTACTATTCATAATTTTAGTAACTTTGTCAGTATAATAGAAACTAAATAAAGTAAGTGCAATCAGTCCAATATATTCAAAATATTTTTTCAAAATAAATCACCTACATAATTATATGTAAGTGACTTATATTTAATTATTATAATTTGTGAGACCTTTAACCAAATCCATCAAATCATCATTTCCTAGACTTCCTAATAGTTTCATCTCAATTGTAGCATCTTCATAAATCGGTTTCATAAAGTCAAATTTTTCATCTGTACCTTTATAATACCAACCACCAACTTCAATTTCTTGACCATACATATTAAGGTAAATATTACTGCCATCCCACTTTATTATATCAGTTCCAATTTCTTTATTAATTTCTTCTACAAAAGTTTGAACTCCTAATGTTGAACCCTTTTCTACTTTAAATGTTATTTTTTCTTTACCTAAACTACCATCTTTATTACCAGAAAGTTGTTCAATAGTAAGTGTTACACAATTTGTCTTACAAGGAGTATAACCAGTTGTTTTTTTATTTTTATAACCAAGTTTTACATTCATTTCAATATCATCTTTAAGTAATAAAACTTTTTCATATTCATCATAACCAGCTTTTAAAAATTTAATTTTATAAATATCTGAATTTATAGTAGTTAAACTAAATTTTCCTTCCTTGTCTGTTCTAATACTCTTAACAATTTCTCCTGTTTCATAATCATAAAGTACTACTTTTACACCTGATAAAGGTCTACCTGTATCTGCACTTGTTACAACACCTTCTATATCTGCTAATACAGATAACATATTAGTTTCTATAAATGCTTTAGTTATTTTTGTAATTGATGATTCACCTAATCCTAACTCTTTAGCAGCCTTTAACACCGCCTGAGCACAATCTTCAAATCCAGCATTTTGATTTAAATAGAATAATGAATTATACCATACCTTAGCCATTTCTTCACGACTCTTAAAAGCACCTGATTCATACATTAAATACGCTGCATATCCAACAATAGTGGCATTATGATGTTTTCCGCCTCCATCATAACTTTGTACATTTTTATATTCTTTTGGAGATGCCATTGCTATTCTTTCAGCTTCATCATAATCATTTGGATAATAATAATCTCCACGAACTTCACTTGGTCTATTCATTGATTCAGGATCAGCTAAATTTCTTAATACTTCATTATTTTCTGCGATTGTCCAATTTTTTCCTTCAATTAATGAACCTAATACATCAGCATATCCTTCACTTAATGATCCAGTTTCAAACGCTTCATCTTCTTTTCCTTCAACAGGCGATGTTGCAAGATTTACTACACTACCTATAACTCCATGAGTAAATTCATGAGCCAAAACATCTAAAGAAGCACTAAAGCTTTTTCCTTTATAGTCACCTATGTACATTTGATCTGTTAAAAAACTCCAAAATGCATTATTTAAGTCTTCTCCTGTTTTTGTAGATTTAACAACACCCAAATTAACAACAACATCTCCACCTTTATTATCAAATGAATTTCTTCCTAATACGTTTTTGTAATAATCATAAATTAATTCAAAATTTGACATCGTTGTTACTGCATTTTTAAAGAAAGTTGAATCAACTTCATCATGTAGATATATATCACCATCAATATATCCTTGAAATGGTATTGGTTTAATTATTTTACCTGCCCCGCTTAACAATGTTGATAAAATCTCACCTTTACCTCTATAATCAGTTACATAAATATATCTGTCAGGATCATAAAATTTATAAATTCTTTTTCCTGTCAATAATTCCTTATCTTCATCTAAAGTAATTGTATGAGTTATACCATCAATACCAAATCCAGTATATGTGCTTGATATATTATCAATTAAATCGCTTTCACTTACTACTTCCCCAGTATTTGCATCAATAATAATTTCCAATGCTTTATCATCAGAATATCCTTTAACTACATAAACCAATGATAAATTGTGATCTGAGTCTTCTTCAATATATAATTCACTTGATTCAATGTTAGCATTTTTACCTAGTACATTTTTAGCAATTGTTTTTATTTCATCTTTAGTTTTCTTTGGTGTAGTTTCAACATGAACTTTATGATTATAATACCATCCACCAAAACTTGAAACATGATAATCTTTATCAACACTTACAGTTATACTATGATATAAAAATGGTATATCTTGATAAACTTGTTTGAATTTATAAAAAGTTATATCATTCACTACTTCCTGTGATACAAATTTAAATATATCTGATAATTCATAATTATTTAACCAAGTTTTATCTTCAATATCTTTTAAAGATTCTAAAGCATCATCCTCATTCTTTACCAATTTATCAGAGTATCTCCCATCAATAAATTGTGGCAATATCTTACCAGTAGGTCCTGATAAAGTTAACATTTCCATACTACTTTGCTTACCATTATATTCTTTTTTATTAAGTAGTATGTAAGCTATTATAGAAATAATTAATAGTATTATAACTATTCCTACTATTATAACTATTTTCTTTTTATTTTTAGGTTTAGGAGAATCTACATTATTTGTAGTGTTCTCCTCATTTACCATATTTACTGAATTTTCAATTTTGTTTAAAGGACTACCACATCCTATACAAAATTTATTTCCTTCCAAATTATCTTTTCCACAGTTTAAACATTTCACTTAATTCACCTTAATTATTGCTCTTTACCACACATAAAGCATGATGTAGCATCTCCTGTTAATTTAGTTCCACAATTTGGGCAAAATTTAGGTGGTAATTCCGGCTGTGATTCTATATTTTGAATCGTTTGATTATTAATACTTTGTGTGTTTTCAATTGTATTAGTAGTTTCATTATTTGAATTTACTTGTGGTTCATTACTAATAATAGTTGTTTGAACATTATTATGCATATTTTGTTCATTACTCGTTGTTTGTACAGCAACTTTTTTATTTCCTTTATAAAATATACCATGTCCTACAAAACCCAACACTCCTAAAACCATTAAATAAAATCCTATACCAAAATCTAATACATCTAAGAAATCTTTAGTTTTTGATATTAAGTAAATTATAAATAAAGCAATTACTACAGCTGGTACAAAACCAAATTTTGGATCATTAACTTTTTCTATAAATTTACCAAATGAATTATTTAAAACTTCTGGAAATTTACTTTTAATTAAATTACTAAAAATTACTACACCACTTAATATAACAAATATTAAAAGTACAATTCCAACCCATGAGTCTATTGCTGCAGCACTAGAAGTATAACCAAAAAATGTTATTGTATAAAAAGGTAATATTAATCCTAGAACACTACCCAATACTCCTACTAGTGCTAAAATTCTTTTACTTTCAATTAATTCTTTTACTTTCTCCATACTTATTCCTTCCTATAAATCTTCACTATAAAATTTTTCTAAATTTACATTATAATAATTTAATTTATTATCTTCACTAACTGTAAAATAATTTGTATAAATTACTATACTTTTACTTCCATCAAATGTCTTTTGACTATTAGTTGTAAATGAATAAATAACTTTATCTGAATCACTTGTATATGCCATAAGGAATAGTGAATCATCGTTATCAATATCATATACATCCTCTGTATCAAAACTAACTATTTCTTCTTTAGTATTAATATCAATCAAATAAACTTTCTTATCTTTTCTTGCTAATACATATTCTTTATTTTTATTCTTAAAATATTTAATAACATTTTCTCCAAGAAAATCTATTCTAATTTTATCCCATTCACAATCTAATAAAACATTATTATCTTTACTTAAACCAACATGATCTCTACAATCAGTTTTAGTTAAACGACTCATTAATTCTTCATCTGATTTAAAATCTTTCTTCGGTCTTGTTTCAGTTAACTGATTAGTACTAAAATCATAATATGCTTTTTTACCATCACTTTTTCTAATTTCAAAATAACCATCTTTACTAAAGTATATATCTTCTTTATCATCAATTGTTGAATAAACTACTTTATCATTTAATATAGCCATCTTCATAACTTCTTTATTAGTAACTATATTTGATAGAACAAAAACACCAAAGTCATCTTCAATTTTAAACTTATTAAAGTCATATATCATTTTACCAGTATCACAATTTATAACGGCATATTTAGAATTATCTACATTAAGAATACAATAATTTTGATGAGTATATTCACCTATTAATACATTTATAGATAAATATTTTTCACCATTATTAAATTTATATGTATAAAGTATATTTCCTTTAGAATCCATTAAACCTGCAGAAGAATCACTTTTCCATTCAAAGTATTTATCCTTTAAATACTCTATATGATATCCATCTTTACTTATTTGTTTTAAATTAACATCATATAATTTATTATCTAATACCCATACATTTTCAGATTTAACATAGTCAATATTAAATAAATCACTTGTTGTATATTTTATTTTACCAGTAGTATCTATTAAGTTATAAACACTTTTGTCATCCTTATCTCTACCTAGTACTACTGCATAACTTCCATTAAAATCTTCAGCAGTTGTTTGAAATTGTGGTTTTAATAATGTTTTACCATTAATATCAATATATCCGTATAACCCATCTTTTTTAATTCGTACTGGTCTATTTGGATCAAAATATGAATCAAGTTTTAATGCTGATGATTTACCATTAAATATAAAATATAAAATTCCTACTGAAAGACATATTAATAAAATTGGTATAATCAATTTAGATGTGTTTTTTGGTTGCTTAGATGATGGTTGAATTACTTCTGGTTGACTATTTATTGTTGGTTGTTCAGTCGCTAATGGGGTATTTACATTAAAATCATTTGTATTTATATTACTAAGTTGATTACCGCATCCTATACAAAACGTTGAATTATCCAAATTATTTGTATTACATTTAGGACAAACCATAATTACTTACCATCCTTTTTATCTATTTGATCTTTAATTAAACTTGCTAGTGCATTATTTTCAACAAATTCATTTGCTAATTTATTTCCTAAACCCATTGCTTTATTTGAAATATTTTTACCATCAACTCTAGTATTATTTACACCACTTATATATTGACTTTCCAATCCTTTCCTTGTTTCAACAAAATTATCTACTTTTCTAAGATTTAATATCTCAGTTTTAGTATCTGTTTCATAAGTATGTCTTGCTCCTTTGTTTCTATATCTAGAATACATTACAAAGAAATAAATGAAACCACCTAACAAGAATAACCAACTAGAATCCCAATCTACACTAAACATTAGGAAAATACATAGAACTTCTATCAAAGCTGACACTAATATTAACTTAGGCATATGTATTGGTACACTTCCCATAGTCTTCTTAGTTCTAGCATTAACTGCTACATAATGAAGAAGTTTTTTATCACCTTTCACTTCTAAATAACTATAAAGCCACACTGGAAGATATGCTGATTGCCATTGCACTCCTTTTAAATTAAATTCTTCTTTATTCCAACTAACTCCACGATCATATTGTTTTAAAGTAGTATTTAGTGAATGTCTTGCTATATCTTTAGATTGTACTTCTACTAATGGTTTTAAATCATTTGTATTAGTATCTCTTCTTTCAGAAGTATATCCCTTTAAATAATTAGCATTATATTTACTTACATTTTCTACATCAAAAGGCATAATTGCATTTATTATGTTATTTGTTTTAGTTTTATCACTAGTATTTAACCTATCACTATTAGATTCAATACTTAATCCATTTATCGTTAAATCACATTCTCTTTCAACATGATATACATCTGCATCATATCTTGCTTCTTGATTATCTCCACTTCCCACATAATATTTTCTTTTTTGTATTTCTCCTTGACCACTATAATTAACATGTGTATTTGCATCCACTAACATATATGGAAAATATACACCCATTATATTATCAGTAGTAAATTCCTGTCTAAATTTAGGATGTGCAAAGAATTTTCTTTTTCCAACAAAGTTTTCAATTTCTTTTTTTGCATCAGCTTTTGTTACATTAAAAGCAAGTACTACATCTGGTACAGCACCATTTGGTATTTGTTCATTTACTGATAAAGTATTTCTACACCAGTGACATCTTGCTTGTAAACTATGTTCTGTGTCTATTACTACTTCTGCTCCACAACTAGAACATTTAAATGTTAATACATCTTTTGTATCTGCGATTATATCTGTTGCTCCACTTCCAATTATTTCTCCTGAAAGTTTACTTATATCAGTTTCCAAACCACTAACTTTTTCTGGTTCAAATTCATGTCTGCAAAAATTACATCTTAATTTGCCAGTTTTTGTATTTGTACTTATATCAGTAGCACCACATTTTGGACATTTATCTTGACCGTTAGAAGAGCCCTCATCGGTCTTAACGATTTTAGGCTCATTAACGTTTACTTCATTCTCTATCATAATTATAACCCCAATAGTTTTGCTTTTAAATTATTATAATCTTCTTCTGTTATTACTCCTGCATCTAACATTTTTTTAGCTTCCATTAGTTTTGTCATTGGATCTTCACTTGTAGTTGTTTGTGCTTGTTCTGGTTGTTGATTAAATGATGGATTATAACTTGAACCATTATTTTGTTGTTGCATATTACCCATCATATTACCTGCTGCATTCATTCCTACTCCCATGAAAGCCATTCCTGATCCTCCACCATTTTCTCCTGCTGCTTGCATTCCTCTTGCTGCTGCTTGTTGCATGAATGAATTACCTCTAGCACCACTTAATGCATCTGCTTTCTTAACATCTTTCATTAATTCTTTAGTATCTTCATCATATTCAATAGCTAATATTGCTGTTTTAACTATTTCTAATCCACGGGTACTCTTCCATCCATATGCTTCTTCTACTGCTTGACTCATTGCTTGTGCAAAACCAATTTGATCTCCTTGAATTTTAGAAATTCTATTTCCTTTACTTGGATCATTTGTATAATTAGAAAATGCTGCTGATAAAGTTCCAACCACTTCATTAAATAATTGACTACCTGCATCATTATCCATATCTGCAAAATCAAATATTGGTGCATCAGCTTGTAAATACATTGTTGGTACAAAATTTTTAACAAATAATAATGGATCTACTATTTTTAAAGTATATGTTCCTCTTGTTAAACATCCTACTTGTGTTCCAAAATATGCATCATCCCAATATATTTCAGATTGTGTTCCAAATCTATTATTTGGTATTTCTTTTAAATTTACATAAAATGCTAATTGTTCACTACCTGGAACACCACCAAATTTAACTTTTTCCCATGTAGATTTTACTAATGATGAAACAAATCCATCACCTGCGAATAAACTTTGTGAATTAACATCTTCACTATTAAATATAAAACCACCAGGTTCAGCTATAAAACCAGTAATCGCACCATCTTGCATTGTAATTAACGCTGTTCCTTCAGGTACTACTATTTTACTTCCATTAGTAATAATATTATTATTACCTTTAGTATTTTCTCCTCTTCCATTATTTTCCCCAACTTTTACTGCTGGAAATAACCCTGCAGTTGCAGTTACATCAGTTCTTGGCTTATAAAAATCTTTCCATTGATCTGCCAGTGTGCCGCCAAGTGCTCCACTAAATGCTTTAATAAATCCCATAAATTCTACCTCTTTCCTTT
>OIZL01001420.1_pt1 | contig 13019 bp, 12 predicted proteins | sample 1588541 | NCBI WGS metagenome assembly OIZL01 (sample SAMN03283285) | human gut metagenome | biome: human-associated habitat; material: feces | host: Homo sapiens | place: Peru | collected 2012 | reverse complement strand
CCTTGAACTCCACAGCTTTGGTTAGTGGGGGAAATGGAACACTTGCTGATCCATACATAATAGGGGGATAATAAAAAATATAAACTCGTGAATCTAATAAGGTGTCAAAACTCTTTTTGACACCTAAATAAATAATATACAGAAAGGAATATGACTTAAATAAAAGTGTAATATATTGTAATGATATATTAAGGGAATAGTTTGAGGTAATTTTTGGATATTTTTCCGGCGGGCTGTCTAATTCATCTAATTTGAATAACAATAGCAATTTCAGTAACAATAATTCTAATAACAATAACGGCGTGCGTTCCGTAATTTCCTTTTATAACTACTGCTCCAGATCTATAACTATATGTTATGGTAAGACTCTGGTAACTCGAAGGGAAACAAAACTATTTCCTGGTGTAAACCAAAAACACTTGATAGCTATAAGTTTTGTTAGTAAATTATTTGATTGAAAGGGAGATTTATAGTGTTTTGAGTTGAAGTACGAAAGTACTTTTTTAAATTATGAATAAATTAAAACTATATAATAAAGCTAAAGAGTTTTATATATTTATGATAATGTATTTAAATACTGTATCTAAAGTACATACTCATTATAAAATTAAATTACAAGATAATTTATCTCTTTTAATAGAAAATATAGTACACGCTAATATTAATAATGGAAGTATTAGAAAAAAATATATTAAAGAATGTTTAGTTAATATAAGTATGATAGATTTTTATACTGGAATAATGTATGAACTTAAAATAATAGAAGGGCAAAAATATAAAAAAATACTTAAATCAATGGATGATTTAAAATCTTTAACATATGGATGGCTTAATAGTGAAGAAGTCAAAGATTAAATATTTAGATCCTCTTAAATATGATAATATAGAGAGGGTATATAAAGATATTAAAAGTAGAACTAAGAATAAAAGAATTATATTTAATTTTGAAATATATAGAAAATCTAATTTATATAATATATTACTTAGTATGTACAATAAAGATATTATATTTGGTAAATATAATGTATTTCTTATTAAAGAACCTAAATATAGAATAATAATGAGTCAAAATATATTTGATAAGGTTATTAATCATGTTGTAAGTAAATATTATTTATTACCTAGTTTAGAAAAATGTATGATAGATACTAATGTTGCGACTAGGAAAGGAAAAGGTTCAGCATATGCTTTTGATGTAATTAAGAAATATTCTAGAAGTTTTGATAAAAGTAAAAAGATATATGTTATGAAACTTGATATATCTAAATATTTTTATAATATAGATCATGATATATTATTTGATTTAGTTAAGAAAAGAATTAAAGATAAAGATATATTAAAATTAGTTAGGAAAATAATTGATACTACTAATGAAGAATATATTAATGAGAGGATTAAATATTTGATTGATAAAGAAATTAGTAGAAATAATAATAAATGTGAAATAGAAGAACTTAAAAGTATACCTTTATATAAAAAAGGAAAAGGGTTATGTATTGGATCTATGACTAGTCAAATACTTGCGATATATTATTTAAATGAAGTAGATCATTATATAAAAGAAGAATTAAAATATAAATATTATGTTAGATATATGGATGATTTAGTTTTATTTTCTTATGATAAAGATAAACTTAAGAATGATTATTATTTAATTGAAAAAAAGATAAATGAATATAAACTTAATCTTAATAAAAAGTCTAGAATATATGATAGTAGTGATGGGTTTAATTTTATTGGATATAGATTTGTGTTTAAAAATAATAAGATGATTATTAAATATAATAAGAAAACTTTTAAAAGAGTAGTTTCTAATCTTAAATATAAAAAGCATTATGATTATAAGGGGTATATATTGAGTAGATCTAGTTATAAAGGGTATTTTATTAAAACTAATACTAGATTTAATTCTTCTTATAAAAACTTTAATATTATTAGTTTTAATGATAAGTGTAAGTATTTAGATATATATTATAAAGATTATGTTATATTTTATAAGTTTGGTAGTAGTTATTTTGTATTTGATAGAAGTGCTTATATTATTAGTTCTTTGCTTAAGTATAAATATATTAAGAAGAGTTATTGTTATAGCGTTAAGAGGTATATTGATATTAAAGATATACTTAGAATTAATAAGATTAGTTTTGTTACTGTTAGTGGTAATAATTTTGAAGAAGAAGTTTTTGATGGTAGTTGTTAGGTGACTATTTTTTATTTGGAATAATATATGTATAGTATAGATATACATAAGTGAACATTTATTTGACATTTTATGGTTTATGTGATATAATATGGCTATATTTAAGGGGGAATGGGAAATGGAATTATTTAATAAAATTGGTAGAAAGTTATATGTTGCTTTTGGTTATGACAAGTATGATAAAGAAAAAATTAATAATATTAAAAAGTTTAATAATGTTGATAGGTTAAAATCAGAGAAAGAGTTGTTGGATACTCTTAAATGGGAGTCATTAAATAATATAGCATTTGCGGTGTTAATTTCTTTGCTTAGTCCTTTTGTAATAAGTGCCTTACCGGCAAGTACACTTACAACTGTATTTCGTTATGTAATTGATGTGTGTATCGGAGTAATTATTGGTGCATCTGTACCAAGATTACTTACTTTACCTTCTGCAAAAAAAGAAATTGATGAATTAATTAAAAAAGAAACTGCTAAAGAAAAACATGAAAAAGATAATTTAATAGATGAGCTTGCAATTAAAGAAGTAAGAATGCCTAAACATGATTATAGTTTAAGTTATAGTAATGGTAAAAATGTTAATGTTAGTTTTAATGATCTTGTTAATACTCTTAGTGCTCAAGAATTAAAGGTACTTAAGAATAAAATGGATGTTTTAAATGATTACTTTAAGTATGCTAAAGCTAATAGAGAACGTGGATTATATAATGAAGATACTATTAGTACTGAATTAAATGATGATGTTACATTAAGTGTAAGATATAAGTTTTAATAATGGGGGCTAAAATGAATATAAAGAATAAATTGTATAGTATTTTGGGTTTTGAAAAATTGATAAATACTGATTATCTTAAGAAAGTGGATAATTGTAGTAAGATTGATATGCTTAATACGTTATTAGAATTGTGTTCATCTAATATACAAAGTGCTGTTTATATGATGCTTTGTTCAACTGTTCTTTTGTGTTCTAGCTTTATTTTAAAAATTAATGCTACTGGAACATTTATTAATGTTGCAAGTATTATTTCATTTATTGGTGCAGGAGTAGGAATGACTGCTGGTACGCTTAACAGTTTGTGTGAATCGTTTAAAATACGTAAACTTGAAGAATTAATTAAGAAAGAGAAAGTTAAAGAGAATAATGAAAAAAATAAACTTATAGATGAACTTGCGATTAAAGAAGTAAGAATGCCTAAACATGATTATAGTTTATGCTATAGTGATGGTAAGAGTGCTGATGTTAGTTTTAATGAACTTGTTAATACTCTTAGTGTTCAAGAGTTAAAAGTACTTAAGAATAAAATGGATGTTTTAAATGATTACTATAAGTATGCTAAAGCTAATAGAGAACGTGGATTATATAATGAAGATACTATTAGTACTGAGTTAAATGATGATGTTACATTAAGTGTAAGGTATAAGTTTTAATTATGAATATAGATATTAGTAGACTTAGAAAAGATATTTATGATTATTATACTAGTGCTTTCTTTTGTGGCTTTGGTGCAGCAATAATAGAACTTAGTGATATATATAAATATAGTGATGAAGAAATAGTTAATTTTGCGATTACTCTTGGATTTAATATTGATAATTATATTATAGACTCATATGAATTATAAACTTTATATGAGTTTTTTTATAGCATTTTTTAGCACTTAATGTTGACAAGTGCTAAAAAGTTAGTATAATAATACTTGGAAGGTGATAAAATGAAACAATTTAAAAGTGAGTCTAAAAAATTACTTGATATGATGATTAATTCTGTTTATACAAATAGAGAAATATTTTTAAGAGAATTAATATCAAATGCTAGTGATGCATTAGATAAATTGTATTATAAGAGTTTAACTGATAAGAGTCTTAAAGTTAAAAAGAATGATTTAGAAATATTAATTAATATTTCTAAAGAGGATAGAACTATAACTATTAGTGATAATGGTATAGGAATGGATGAAAAGGAACTTGAAAACAATTTAGGTACTATTGCTAAAAGTGGTTCTTTTGATTTTAAAAATGAAAATGATAAAAAGAAAGATATTAATATAATAGGACAGTTTGGAGTTGGATTTTATTCTGCTTTTATGGTTAGTGATGAGGTAAGTGCTTTATCTAAAACAAATGATAGTGATGCTTATCTATGGAAAAGTAGTGGCTCTCTTGGATATAATATAACTAAAGGTGAAAAAGATAGTAGAGGAACTAGTATTACATTACATATTAAAGAAGGAGAAGAATATGATAAATATTTAGAAGTATCATATATTAAAAATCTAATAGTTAAATATTCTAATTATATTACTTATCCTATTAAAATAGATAATGAAACTATTAATAGTATGATTCCTTTATGGAATAAGAATAAAAATAAGATAACTAGTGAAGAATATAATAATTTCTATATGGATAAGTTTAATGATTATAATGAACCATTAAAAGTGATACATTATAATGTAGAGGGGTTATGTAGTTATAGGAGTATACTATTTATACCTTCTAAAGTATCATATGATTATTATACTAAAGAATATAAGAAGGGACTTAGTTTATATTCTAATGGTGTGTTAATTATGGATAAGTGTGAGGAGTTATTACCAGATTATTATAGTTTTGTTAAGGGTGTTGTTGATAGTGATGATTTAAGTTTAAATATATCACGTGAAACACTTCAAAATGATAAGAAGGTATCACAAATAGCTAAAAGTATAGAAAGTAAAATACATAAAGAACTTATTAATATGTTAAATGAAGATAGAGATAAATATGTAGAGTTCTTTAAAGAGTTTGGTACTCAAATTAAGTATGGAATATATAATAACTTTGGTATGGATAAAGATAAGCTTGAAGATTTATTATTGTTTTATTCATCTAAAGAAGGTAAGTATGTAACTTTAAAAGAGTATGTAGATAATATGATAGAATCTCAAGATAAAATATATTATGCTTGCGGTGAATCTAATGATAGAATTGATAATATGCCTCAAGTAGAACAAGTTAAAAATAAGAAATATGATATATTATATTTGACAAATTATGTAGATGAGTTTGCTATTAAAGCATTAATGAAATATGAAGATAAAGAGTTTGTTAATGTATGTAATAGTAATGTTGATTTAGATAGTGAAGAGGAAAAGGAAGAGTTAAATAAATATAACCTAGATAATAAAGATATAATAGAGGCTATTAAAGAAACATTAACTGATATTAAAGATGCTAGATTTACAAATAAACTTAATAATAATGCTGTATGTTTGACTACTGAGGGTGAGTTATCTACTGAAATGGCTAAAGTAATTAATAGAATGCCTGGTAGTGAGAAAATTAATGCTGATTTAGTATTTGAAATTAATAAGAATCATAAAATAGCAGGTAAACTTAAAGAACTTTATAATAATGATAAAGATGAGTTTAATAAGTATATTAAAGTATTATATGCTGAAGCAAGATTAACTTCAGGTCTTGAAGTAAGTAATCCTAATGAAATTAGTAATATAATAGCTGATATTATGTGTAAGTAAAATGTATGAATAATTTTATATTTATTTATCATAATAATTGTGGAGGATGTTATGATAGAAAATATAGAACTTTTGCAGTTTATTTATGAAAATGCTGAGATGGGTAAGTATACTACTACTTTATTACTTAATATTCTTAAAGAGAAAGAAAATAAGATTAAAGGTCTTCTTCAAACTGAAATTAAAGAGTATGAAAAACATATGATGTATGCTCTGAAGATGCTTAAAAAGTATAAAGAGAAAGCACAGGGTACGAGTCAAATGAGTAAGATTAGTAGCAAGATAGGCATTAATTTAGAAACTATTAAAGATAATAGTGACAGTGCTCTTGCTCAAATGATAGTACAAGGGCTTACCATGGGGTCAACAAGTTTGACTAGTAAAATTAATAAGTATGAGGGAGTAGCTGATAGAAAGATACTTAAAATAGCAAAAGATTATCTTAAATATTTAAAAGTTGAAATTGATAGATTGAGTAAATATATGTAATTGTTTACTCTTTTTATTTGATATTATTTCAAAGTGCAAAAAAAATTATTCAAAGTGCAAAAATTACACTTTGAAATTGCGTGTATTACATGATGTAATTTTTCTTGTAAGGGAGGTTTTTAGAATATGAAATCTTTAAAAAAACAATATGATAGAGTATTACTTAAAAATATGGAAGTTTTAAGGCGTCTTGCAGAATTAACAGAAAATGAAATAATAAAGAAATATTTAGAATTAGCTTCTAAAAATGAACAATTGCTAGAACAAGCACAAAAATTGTATATTCAAATTAAATGTGAAGAGTATACACAATGCAATCATATTTGGGTAAGAACATTCCGTTCTCGTGATGAATCAGTAATTCCTTCTCATCAGTGCCATGGTTGTATCAAGTGTGGGTTAGATCAAAAAGTAAATTACTTTGGTCAATTAAATGATGGTTTACTTTCATTTGATCAAAAAATTGTGTATGACTTTTTACTAGAAGATAGTAAATGTCCCGGTAATATATATTATAAAGGTATTGATACTTTTATGGATTGTGATTTAGATTTAGCTAAGGCAATATATTCCAAAATAATGAAAGTTTATCCTGATATTGATGATGAAGCTGCTAGTAAATATTTTTGTGCTGCGCTTCATAATATAAGAAAAACAGATGTTAGTGCTTCAAGAGAAACCAATAGAGCAATTAGATTATATTTGAGTCCTAGTTTTTCTAAATGGAATAGTAGATATTAGTTAAAATATTAATGAAGATGGATTGATTATCTGTCTTTTAATTTTATTTTTATATAAACTAAAGACTTTTTGATGAAAATCTGATAAACTTATAATAGGTGAAATATGAAAAAAATAATTAGTTTAATTTTAATAATATTATTACTTAGTGGATGTGCTTCAAATGATGTTAATATGAATATTGATAATAATAGTGTTATGTTTAGTGAAACTATTACTTTTGATAGTGAAAGTTTTGAAATATTTAATGATACTTTAAGTAATGTTACAGATGAATATAATGTTAATGGATTTAATGTTAAAAAAACTAATGATGGTTATGTAATAAGTAAGAATCTAGGTAAATTATATAAACTTGCTAATGGTAAAAATGAAAGAGTTAATTTAGGTGGGTTTGCTCTTGATACTTTTGAAAGTAATAAACTATTTAAGGAAACAAATTATATATTATTTAGCAAGTATGAATCTAATTTTAATATAGATTATAGTAGTATGGATAGTGTTAATTCTATTAATAGAATACTTTATAATGATGAAGAAGAAATAAGTAAAGAATATTATGATAAAATATCAGGAATGCTTAATAATGGAATTACTACAAGTTTTAGTTTAACTACTAATAATAGAGTTGGTAATAATAATGCAAGTAGTAAATATAATAATATATATAATTGGAACTTAATATATGATATGAATAATAGTATCGAGTTTGAAATATATGTTATAAATAAAGATGCTTTTATAATACTTGGAGTTATTATAATAATGTGTGTTATTATTGGTATGATAGTATCTAAGAGAAATAATTTAATGTATAAAATATCTAAGACTACTATTAAAGATTCATTAGAACTTGAAAATAAGATTATGAATAGTGGTAAGAAAGTTAAAGATAGTAATAAGTTTGATAATAAAGATGTTAGTGCGATTAATAATAGAGGTAGAAATTAATGTAAATAAAATGTCATTTATTTTACCTTTTATTATTATGATGATATACTTGTTATAGTGAGGTGATAGAATTGGATAAAGAGTTAGAAAGAGCTCTTAAATTGGAAGAGAAAAGACAACAAGATAATATAGAACTTATTGCATCAGAAAATTATGTTTCTCCTGCGGTAAGAGAATTACAGGGTAGTATACTTACTAATAAGTATGCTGAAGGATATCCTGGTAAGAGATACTATGGTGGATGTGAATATGTTGACATATTTGAAGAGAAGGCTATAGAGTATGCTTGTAAATTGTTTGATTGTAAGTATGCTAATGTTCAACCACATAGTGGAAGTAGTGCTAATATGGCAGTATATAGAGCTTTACTTTCAAAGGGTGATAAGGTACTTGGTATGAACTTAAATCAAGGAGGACATTTGACTCATGGTAGTAAAGTTAATTTTAGTGGTATTGATTATGATGTTGTAGGATATGAACTTAATAGTGATACTGAACTTCTTGATTATGATAAGATTGAAGAGATTGCTATGGCTGAAAAACCTCGTATGATTATTGCAGGCGCTAGTGCTTATAGTGGCGCAATTGATTTTTCTAAGTTTAAAAATATTGCTGATAAGTGTGGTTCATATTTAATGGTTGATATGGCTCATATTGCTGGGTTAGTTGCGGCTGGATATCATATGAATCCTACTAAATATGCTGATGTGGTTACTACAACTACTCATAAAACTTTAAGAGGTCCTAGAGGTGGAATGATTCTTACTAATGATGAAGAAATTATTAAGAAGGTTAATAAAGTTATATTCCCTGGTATTCAAGGTGGACCACTTATGCATGTAATAGGTGCTAAGGCTCAATGCTTTTATGAAGATTTACAACCTGAGTTTAAAGAATATATTAAAAATGTATGTGAGAATGCTAAAGTGATGTGTAAAACATTTATGGATAATGGTGTTAGGGTTGTATCTAATGGTACTGATAATCATTTAATGCTTGTAGATGTTAAAAATAGTTTTGGTATTACTGGTAAAGAAGCTGAAACTGTTCTTGATAAAATACATATTACTGTTAATAAAAATACTATACCAAATGAAACTGAAAAAGTAAGTGTTACTAGTGGTATTAGAGTAGGTACTCCTGCGATGACTACTCGTGGATTTGGAAGTGAAGAGTTTAAAGAAGTAGCAAATATAATTATTAAAGCTTTAAGAAACACTCAAGATGAAGAAATACTTGAAGAATGTAATGATAGAGTACTTAGTTTAACTAAAAGATTTCCAACTATTTAAAAATAAAAAAACTACATGATTTTAAATATTTATGTGGTTTTTAATTGCATCATTTTTATTGCCAATTGCATCATTTTATTTCTTGATGATGCAATTAAAAGAAAGGCTATTCTGTAATATCTATCCAAGAAGTATAGTTTGAATATTTTTCTAATTCTTCTATTGATACTTCTATAGCACTATTAGCTGAGCCGCATGCTGGGAAAACTGTTTCATATTTTTTTAATGAATTATCTAAATAGATTTTAACATTATCATTTGCGGCGAATGGACAAACTCCTCCTACTTGGTGTCCTGTTTTTTCTTCTACTTCATCATGAGATAACATTCTTGCTTTTTCGTGAAATAATTCTTTGTATTTGTGGTTACTTATTCTTGATAATCCTGATACAACAATTATAATTATACTTCCATCTTTTAATTTAAAAGACATTGATTTTGCTATTCTATCTTCTTCTGTATTTAATGCGGCTGCTGCTTCTTTTACTGTTGCTGTGCTTTCATGAAATACTAATATTCTATTCTCCATATTATATTTACTAAAATAATTTTTAACTTTCACTAATGACATAATTACCTTCCTTCTTAAACATTATAATCAATTGTAAATAATTTTACAATAAATATATTTTAAAGTATAATTGTTATTAGAGGTAAAGTATGAAATTGTTAGATGATATAAAAAGTAAAACACTAATTATTTGCTCTAATTCTCATAAAAAAAGAATACTTAAAGAGATGAATAATTATGATAGATTATTTCCTGTTACTTTTATGACTAGAGAAGAGTTTTTAGAAGGATGTTACTTTAAATATGATGAAGAGAGTATTTATTTTTTAATGAGCAAATATCATATAAAATATGATATTGCTTTAACTTATATTAGATCGCTTATATATTTAGACAATCGTAGGCATAGCAATAATAAACTAAAATATTTAGATACTCTTAAGGATGAAGTTAAAGATTTATTAATATATGATTATGGGTTTAAGGATTATGTTTCTTCTTTCGATATATATGTTTATGGGTATTATATAGATATGTTTTTTGATAGGACTTTATCTATGTTTGATAGAGTTAATAGATATGAAGAAGATAGTGAAGTTTATGAACACAATGTTTATCATTTTAAGAATATAGAAGATGAAGTTAGTTTTGTTTGCATGAATATTATTAAGTTATGTAATAGTGGTATTGATTTAAATAGTATTAAGATAGTTAATGCAACTAATAATTATAATAATGTATTTAAGAGATTATCTCTTTTATATAATATACCTATAGAGGGTGATAAAGTACCATTATATTATACTAGTGCTTCAGAGTATCTTCTTAGTAATTTTGATAGTGATTTATCGGGTGTAATTAGTGATATGTATGAAAAGTATGATAATGATATAGTTAGTTTAATAGTTAGTGTTATTAATAAATATACTTTTGTAGATGATAAAAAACTTGTAAGAGATATGATAGTTCATGATCTTAAAAATAATTATATAAATAAAAGTGAATATGTTAATTCATGTAAGATGTGTACATTTGATGATATAGATAGAGATGATTATGTATTTATAGTTGGTTTTGAACAAAATAGTGTACCTAAAATATATAGGGATGAAGAATATTTAAGTGATGCAGAATGTGATATTCTTGGTATAGAAAATACTTTACGTAAGAATATTATTTCTAAAGAAAAAACTATTAATATTATTAATCATACTAAGAATGTTATTATTACATATAAAGATGATGATTTAGGTAAAGTATGTTATCCTTCTACATTAATTAATGAACTTAATATGAAGGTTATAGATGAAGATATAACTTTTTCATACTCAAATAATTATAATAAATATAAATTATGTTTTATGTTAGATATGTATTATAAATATAATATATTTGATAGTAATATGAATAAATTATATAATACGTATAATCCAAAATATAAGAGTTATTCTAATAAGTTTACTGGTGTTAGTTTTGATGATGTGAATAGAATACTTAATAATAATCTTGTTTTATCTTATTCTGCGATGGAGGGGTATAATGAGTGTTCATTTAAATATTATATTAATAATATATTAAAACTTGATGTTAATGAAGAGAAGTTTAGTGCTTTTATAGGTACTTTATTTCATCATGTGTTTGAAGTGTGCTTGAAAAGAGAATCTGATATAGATGAAGTTATAGATGATTTTATAAAAGATAAAAGTTTTAGTTTTAAAGAGACATTTTATATAGATAAACTTAGAGATGATATAAAGTTTGCTTTTAATACTATTAAATATCAGATGGGATATAGTAAGTTTAATGAGTTTTCTTTTGAGAATAAGTTGCTTGTAAATAAGAATAAAAAGATTAATTGTGTTTTTAAGGGGTTTGCTGATAAGATTATGTTTTATGAATATATGGGGCGTAAACTTGCGGTTATTGTTGACTATAAAACTAGTGATATTGATGTTAAGATGGATTTGATTGATTATGGTATTAATTTACAGCTTCCGATATATTTATATTTAATTAATAATATTTATGATAATGTTAGGGTTGTTGGTTTTTATATACAAAGGGTTCTTCCTAGTGATAATAAATATGATAAGGATAAAGAGTTAATTATTCGTAAGAGAGAAAATATGAGATTAATTGGTTATTCTAATATTGATAGTGATGTTTTGAGTTTGTTTGATAGTAGTTATAGGGATTCTAATGTAATACGTGGTCTTAAAGTTAATAATGATGGTAGTTTTAATTATCATAGTAAAGTTATTAGTGATGAAGAGATGAATAATATATCTAATAAAATAGATAGTGTTATTGATAAGAGTATAGATAATATTCTTTCTTGTGATTTTGATATTAATCCTAAAAGATATAAAAATGTTAATATATCATGTAAGTTTTGTAAATATAAAGATATATGTTATATGAGTAATGAAGATATAGTAGATATTAAGGAGGAAGTAGATGCCTAAGTGGACACGTGAACAGTTTAGTGCGATTAATGAAAGTGGTAAAAATATTATTGTTTCTGCTGGTGCGGGTAGTGGTAAAACTGCTGTATTAACTGAAAGAGTAATAACTAAATTAAAAAGTGGAATTAATATACAAAATCTACTTATTTTAACATTTACTAATGCTGCGGCTAGTGAGATGAAAAATAGAATTAGAAGTGCGATTAGTGAAATAGATGAACTTAAAAGTCAAGTAGAACTTGTAGATTCTTCATATATAACAACATTTGATTCTTTTTCTATGAGTGTAGTAAAAAAATATCATTATTTATTAAATGTACCTTCTAGTATTAATATAATTGATAATAGTGTTTGCAGTAGTATTAAAAATAAATATTTAGATGAAATATTTGAAGATAGATATAAAAATAAAGAAGAAGATTTTTGTAAATTAATTAGAGATTTTACTATTAAAGATGATAAGAGTATTAAAAAAAGTATACTTAAGATAAGTGATAAAATAGATAAACTTATTAATAAACGAGAGTATTTAGATAACTATATAGATAATTATTATAATGAAGACAATATTAATAAATTATATTCTATTTATTTAGATAGTGTTATAAATAGGATTAATGATATTAAAAATGATGTTTTAGATTTATACAATTATGTAAATCTTGAATATTATAATAAAGTATATAGTAGTTTAAATAGTTTGTTTTCAAGTAAAAGTTATGAAGAGGTTATAAATAATATATCTGTTACTTTACCTAGAATACCTAGTGGTAGTGGGGAAGAGGTTCGTGATATTAAGAAAAAGATTAGTGATAAAATTAAAAATCTTAATGAAGAGTTAGAAAGTACTAT
>OIZL01001419.1_pt1 | contig 13026 bp, 11 predicted proteins | sample 1588541 | NCBI WGS metagenome assembly OIZL01 (sample SAMN03283285) | human gut metagenome | biome: human-associated habitat; material: feces | host: Homo sapiens | place: Peru | collected 2012 | reverse complement strand
TAGGATAAAAATTAGTTATATCTGCAGGATTTGGAATGACTTCTATCATTTCATTGTTTACTTTTGAATAATATTTTTTCATTAAGTTTTTTAATAAATTAGTACAACATATTATTTTATCACTATTAATAATCACTTCTTTTTCATCTTTGAATATTTGCTTTTCTACATTATCTGGGAACATAGGGGCTCCACTATTAAATTTTCTAATTAAAAAGTATGGTGTATGTAATTTTGTAATTATTGGAATGGTTCTAATCCTTTGATATTCCAACATTTCCGCCGATATTTCTGGTGATTCTATAATGTTAATGGGGTTATTCTTATTAATTTTTCTTATTATATCATTAACGCTTTTTGAGTATTCTGTATAATTACTAAGATTTTTGAATGGAAATTTTTTTATAATCCTATAAACATGAACCCCATCTTCATAATACTCTTGATTTTTTGACAATGCCCCAGCAATTATCGTTACTTTGCATCCTTTTTTTATCAAACTATCTGCCATGCGTTTTTGGTATGTTGATATTCCGCCAATACTTGTTTCGTTCGGATATTCATAATTAACCAAACAAACATGTAATTTACTGTCTTTGTTCAAATTCATCTATAACTCCTTTATAAATATTAATCATTTTTTCTGCTATAATGTCTGGTGCAAACTTATTTAGTATTTCTTCCCTTCCTTTTTTTCCAAGTTTTTTCGCATACTCCGGATTATTATATAATTCTATTATATATTTTGCTAATGCGTTATAGTCTGTTGGGTTATACAATATTCCAGATTTTTTGTGTTCTATCATCTCTATTATTCCAGTATTGTTACTTGCAATAATTGGTAATTCCGTTAATAATTGTTCCATTGCAACATAAGGTAAATTATCAAACAAGGATGGAACAACTCCTATTCTAGCATCATTATAATATTTGTTTAATTTTTTATTTTCTATATGACCAAGTAATTCTATGTTTTTATGATATTTTTTATTAATAGATTTCATTATATTTTCTTTAGTAGTTCTTCCATTTTTTTCTATATTTGTATATTTACCAATAAATCTAAAAATAATGTTTTCATCTTTTAGTGTCTCTACAACTATTGGTATTGCTTTTAACAAAACATATATTCCTTTTCTTCGCTCTAACGAGCCACAATATAATATTATTTTTGAATCGTATTTCCTGTTTCTAGGATAAAAATTAGTTATATCTGCAGGATTTGGAATGACTTCTATCATTTCATTATTTACTTTTGAATAATATTTTGTCATTAAATTTTTTAATAAATTAGTACAACATATTATTTTATCACTTTTTCTCATACATAAATTTTCAGTTTGAATAACAATTTGATGTAATTCTTTAGGCAATTTTATTTTATTAAAATTTGCCCAAATTTTATAAGAAGTATGAAGTTTTATAATAATAGGAATATTGTGAGTTGATAAATAATCAATAATTTCTCCAGAAAATTCAGGTGTCTCGATAACATTAATATGTTCTTTATTATCAATTTCTATAATTTTATTTTTTACATTTTTTCGGTATTTTTTAAAACCTGTTAAAGTTTCCTGATTTGTTTCAATTTTTAATCTATAAATATGTATTCCATCTTCATAATATTCTTGATTATTCATTTTAGATCCAGCAATTATTGTTACCTTGCATCCTTTTTTTATCAAACTATCTGCCATTAATTTTTGATAAGTCGCTATCCCGCCATATCCTGTTTCAGTTGGATATTCAAACCCCACAAAACATATATGCACTACAATTGCCTCTTCCTCATAATTTTGTTTTGACTTATTTCTTGGGCAAAATTATTATTATCAATCCATTCCTTTGCTTTCAAAAATGTTTCAGTTTCTGTACATTCATCAGTATGTACGATTAACTGAGCATCATCTTTAATTATAGGATAATACATTTTGTACTCCTCAACGGCATGAATATATCTTAACAGAATTTCATCTTGACTAATATTTCTTTTTGATAGGCGCATATACATACTATCCATATAATTGGTATAAGTAAGCAAGAATACCGCTACATTTTTTGAAATAGTTTTGATAAAATCAACGTATTTATATGAAGTGATTAAAATTATTGGACGATCCATATTTTCATCTAATTTGAAATATCCATACTTTGTTCCTCGACCTGTTTGAAAAAAGAATGCTCCATTATTACTATAATTGTCAAATTCTTCGTTGCATAGATATACATAATTTGAGAAATTATCATCTTGTCTTCTTGAACGAGTCGTAGCACATATTGGAATAATAAAAGAATAATTTTGTGTTAAATGATTTTGGAGTGTTGTTTTACCAACACCTGAAGGTCCTACAATTAACAAAATATTATTTTTCATGGTGTAATCGCTCCTTTTCATAGCAACTATTATATAACTTTTCTTTTAAAAGTCAACAAAATATGTACTAAATTTTTTTATTCTAAATTATTTGTATTTATTAATTCATTATAAATATTTGGATACTCTTCTTGTTTGTTGTTATTTAAAAATTCTACGGCATCATCTTTGGCATGTAATAATATTTTAAAATCTTTTCTTATATCTGCTAAGAGAAAACTATTTGTACCACTTTGTCTTATTCCAAATAATTCTCCTTCACCACGATTATTAAAATCATACTCAGCTATCTCAAAGCCATCGTTTGTATGTTCTAGCATATTTAGTCTTTTATCAAATGCCTTTGATACTAAATAGCAATAACTTTGAATATCACTTCTTCCTACTCTTCCTCTTAGTTGATGTAATGTTGATAAGCCAAACATATTGGCATCAAAGATAACTATCATTGAGGCATTTTTAATATCAAGTCCTACTTCAATAACAGTTGTTGATATTAAAATATTTATTTTCCCTTTTTCAAAATCCTCCATAACTTTTTCTTTTTCTAAAGAATCTAATTTACCATGGACAACTCCAATTTTGTATTTGTGGCCGAATGCTTTATTCATTTTTATATCTAATGATGCTACACTTTCGGTGTCGTTTATATTTTCTTCAATGGAAGGTGCAATTACATATATTTGATGTTTGGATAAGAGTTCTTTGTTCATGCCTTCTAGGACTCCTAAAATGTTTTCTTCTAAAAATACTTTGGTAATTATCTCTTTTCTTCCTACGGGTTTTGTTTTAATATTAGTTACATCTAAATCACCATAGATAGTTAAAGCATACGTTCTTGGTATGGGAGTTGCACTCATGGATAACATGTCAGGCATTATTCCTTTGTTTTTTAAGTTATTTCTTTGAGCCACGCCAAAACGATGTTGTTCATCAGTAATTACTAAGCCTAGATTATGATATGTGATGGTTTCTTGAATTAAGGATTGGGTTCCTATAACTAAATTGGTTATACCAGTATTTAATCTATTATATATTTCTTTTTTCTCTTTTGCTTTCGTGCTAGAAGTTAATATATCAATTGTCATGCCTGTATCTTTAAAAATTTTAGTGGCATTTTCATAATGTTGTTTAGCAAGTATTTCAGTAGGTACCATTAGGGCACATTGATAACCTGATAAATAGTTAGCATAACTAGCAACAAAAGATACTATTGTCTTTCCACTTCCAACATCGCCTTGTAATAGTCGATTCATTCTTTTATTGGAGGACATATCATCAAGTATTTCTTTGATGGCTTTTTTTTGATCTATGGTTAATTCATATGATAAGTTATTGATAAAACTATTAACTTTTTCATAATCGATATCTCTTTTTATTGCTTTATCATCATATTTGATTTTGTTTTTTAGGTATGTTATTTTTAACATATATCTAAATAATTCTTCATATTTTAATCTGAGTCTTGCTTTTTTTAATAAACTAAGTGATGTTGGCTTATGTATTTCTTTGAGAGCAGTTTCTTTATCTATAAAATCATATTTTTGTGTTAAGTAAGATGGAATAAAATCAGGATAGTTATGAGTTGTTTCTAATAAACTTTTTATGATTTTACTGATGGTTTTAATATTAATTCCATTTACTGTATGATAAATGCTTTCTATAACAGGTACATCTGGTAGTGGTTCTAATTTTATTTTATTTGCAATTATAGCATTTTTCGTTTTGTTATATTTGCCTATGATGGTGATGGTTCTTCCTAGATTTAATTCTTTCATTAGATATACTTGGTTATAAACACTTACATTAAATATTTGATTTTTGGTACATATGCGAAAACTTATCTTTTTTAATTTACCAAAGTAATAGATAGTAGGTTTGCTTTCTACTACGCCATCTATAATGATATTATCTATATCGTTTAGTTCATTTAAATTACTTCTTTTTATTACTTCGTAGCGATATGGATAATAATTGATTAAATCATTTTCATTATTGATGTTTAATTTGTTTAAAAGTGCTAAGGTTTTTGGGCCTACACCTTTTAATGAAGTTAAACTCATAAATCCCCCTCCTAATTTGCAATAACTATTTTTTTATACATTTTCATCTTATCATATGTTATTTTCTTTGTCAAGATATTTTCGTACACTTGTTTGAATTGTTTTTGTAGGTTTTAAGTGTGATTGTTTCATGATTTTTTTATTGCTAATGGTGTAGTAAAAGAAAAAAAAGATTAATTTTATAAGTTATTTAATCTTTCTTTAATTTTAATATTGACCATACTCATATCTGCTTTGCCTTTTAGACTAGGGGTAATCGACTTCATAATGGTTCCTAAATCTTTGATACTTGTAGGTTTTACTGTATCAAAAACTTCATTTATTATTTTATCAATTTCTTCTTCGGTTAATTGAGTTGGCATATATTTATTTAATACTTCTATTTCTTTTTCATTTTGGCTAACTAAATCAAGACGGTTTGCTTTTTGAAATTCATTTATAGCATCTTTTCTTAATTTGATTTGCTTTGATATGATATCGATGACATCACTGTCAGTTAGTTCTTTTTTCTTATTTATTTCTTCTAATTGAATAGCCCCCTTAGCCATTCTAATAACACCAAGGCGAAAACTATCTTTTTCTTTCATCGCGGTAATCATATCGTTTTTAATTGTTTCTAATAAAGTCATATTATCACCCTTAAGCTACACTTCTTCTATGTGCATTTCCTTTTTTTCTTGAATTTTTGATACCTTGTTTTATTGCTTCACGGTTTTTAATACCTGGTTTTTTATAACCATCACTGCGTTCTCTAACCTTTTGAAGGGAGCCACTGCGAGCTAACTGCGTCTTAAACCTTTTCATCGCAATCTCTAAATTTCCACGAACTTCAACAGACATTATAATCCCTCCCTTCTCGGTTTGTCTACTAAATTATATCATTATATTTGTAAATATTCAACAAAATAAGATAAAAAGATACAAAATTTGCTTATTTTTTTAATAAAATGTATCTTTTTTTATATTTATACCTATTTAGGACCGGTAAATAGGTAATATATGTTATTTTAGTTAATTGGACAGTAGTTTCTTTTACTGAATCTTCTTATAGCACTTCCTACTCCTACACCAATATCATAAAAGGCTAAAACGAATAGTCTTCCGTATTGAAGAATTGCCCCGGATATTTTGAATCCTCCGTTTATGTTAATTAATTCATTTTTGTTTAGTTTTCTCATTTTTTACCTCCTACTCCTACTAATGTTACATGGTGTTGGGTTAGTGTATCCTGACAAAATGCCTGAGATAAATGATATACCTACAAATAATCCTGCGGCTAGCCAGCCTAGTCCGATGCCTCCATTAATTTGTTTTAATTCTAATTCGTTTAATTTTTTCATATTTTTTACTCCTTTACTATTTTTTTTATATATTTTATCAGTGATTCTCTACCTGTTAATATTTTGTAATTGATAACTAGATTGTTAACTAATAGATTTTTATTTGGATTTAGTATTTGTAGATAGAATATTTGGTAGCTATCATAATTAGATTCTAATAAATCACTTATACTTATGATGTTATATTGATAGTTATCTTTGTTTATGAGGATTGAAGAGTTATTTATTATGGTTTCAATATTTTCAAAATCAACATATAATTTTAAGTAATAGTTATCTTTATCTAAGACTACAATGCCTTTACTTTGGTAATATTTTTCTACTTTTAAAAGGTGTGCTAAAATAATCATAATAATAAAACTTATAATAACAACGCTACTTAATAATATTACTAATTTGTTTTTTATATTAAAAATTATTTCTTTGTTGCAACTAATCATTTTACTCTCCTTTTTAAAATATCTATAACTTGCCCATTTTCTATTTTGATTACTTTATCATATAAATCCATATTATCTAATCTATGTGATACAATTACAAATGTTATGTTTTTATAATTTTTAAAACTGGTTTTTAATATTTTTCTTTCTAAATTAATATCTATTTGATTTAATCCTTCGTCGATAAATACTATTTTGCTTTTTTTAAGCATGCTTCTAGCAAGGATTATTCTTTGTCTTTCGCCACCTGAGATGTTGATGCCATTTTCTTCTAGTAACATATCATAACCTAAAATGTTATTTTCTATTATTTTATCAACACAAAAGGTTTTACATACGTTTAAGAATTCTTCAGTTTTAATATTTCTATTTAAGATGATGTTATCTTTGATGCTATCTGTGAAAAGCATTTCGTTTTGACTAATATATGTAATTTCACTTCTAATATCTTTTAAACTATAATCATTAATATCATTATTATTTATATTAATCATGCCTCTTCTAACTTCATAATATTTATATAATATTTTGAGTAAGGTGCTTTTGCCACTTCCGGAGTTACCTAGTATTAAAACTTTTTCTCCATTTTTAATAGATAAGTTAACATTGTTTAGGATTTTGGTATGTCCATATGAGAATGATAAATTATGAATATCAATATTACCATTTATTATTAAATCAGTTTTGGTAAGCATATCTTCTTTTTTTATTTCAAATAAGGTATTTGCTCTATCTAATGCGTTTTTAGCCATATAATAATCACTTGCTAAATTAATAATATTTTTAACTGGATCTAAGAAATACACTAGAATAGTATTAAATACAATAAGGGTGCTTAGTTGCATGGAGCCTTTTGTTACTTCTAAAATACCATATAGATTTATTAGAAGTAAGATAGTTAATTCTACTGATTCTTTAATAAAATTGCAGAAATTAATAATATTACTGAATTTTAATACGTTTTTTAGGTTTTTGCTGTAAAGATATTCTAATTTATCTATAATTTTTGCTTCTATATTTAAACCTTTTATTGTTTCAAAATTAGTAATTGATTCGATTAAATTGGTATTGATAATACTGTTATTTTCTAGATCTTTTTTGACTAATTTGTTCATGTATGGGTTTAATAAAAGCATAGTGATTACATAGATTAAAACAATTAATAAAGATAATAGGAATAAGAATTTATTAATGGAATAAAGGAATATTCCTGCAATTATGAGTATTAGAAAATCTAGTAGTACTGTGAGTATTATTTTACTAATTAAATTTCTAATATGGGATATATCGCTTAATTTTGAGGTTACTTCACCAGTTGTTTTATTTTTGTAATAACTATAAGGAAAGTAAATTATATTATCAATGGATGAGGCGAAGATACTAATATCTAGTTTGATGTTTAGGTAAGATAGCAATATATTTTTGAAAACATTTGCAAGAGACCGCATAAGTATTATGTATATGAATGAAATGACAAATGTACTTACAGAAAACTTAGCTAAAATGAACTTCATTTGATAAGAATTAATAATTGTTAATAATGTAAAAATTATTGATAAAATGAAGATGTTAGTAAGTAATATTTTGTTCTTACTTAAGACATTTATGATAATATTTTTGATATAATTTTTTGATGTTATTATTGGAAGTTTCTTGTTATAATTAAAAATCATGATATTGCCTGTCCATGTTTTATAAAAATATTCGAGTTTAATAACTTTTGAACCTTGGCCGGGGTCCATGATTAATAAACTATCTTTTTTTATTTCATAAACTACAATAAAATGGGTATAATTATTAACAAGAACTTGGGAAATGAATGGGGTTTTTATTTCGTTAGATAGTTTGTCCAATTTATAGCCTTCTGCAGGTAGGCCAAGATAATTGGAGGCATATCTAAGGTCATAAAAGGTTGTGCCATTTTTGTTTGTGTTGGTTAATTCTAATAACTTGGTTAAAGAAATATTTCCTTTATAATATCTAATAACCGATAATAAGCATGAGGCGCCACATTCTTTTATTCCTTGTTGTCTAATAACTAATTTTTTTTGCATCTTTTTTACCCTCCTAACTATATATATAGTCAGAGAAAATTGAGATTACTTTTTTTTTCTAAAATTTCTTCATTTTTTTTAAAATTTGACATTTTTGAGTGTAAAGTGAAACATTTATTGTTAATTTATTAATGATGGTGTATTTAGGTAATTTTACTGTTTTTTTTCTGTTAACAGCGTAGCAAACGTGAAAAAAAGAACTACATTTAAGTAATTCTATTTTAAATCTTTAATTAAATCTTTTAAGATATTAATAAATTCTTTTGTATCAACTGTTGTAGTTTCGTTGCTACCGAATTTTCTATAACTTACTTTGTTATCATCTTTTTCTTTATCTCCTATAATTAGGGTATAAGGAATTTTTTTAGTTTGTGATTCTCTCATGCGGTAAGATAATTTTTCTTCGCGGGCGTCCATTTTGACACGGATACCATTTTCTTTTAGGATGCTTTCTAATGTTTTAGCATATTCTAAATGATATTCATTATTAACAGGGATGATGTTTACTTGAACCGGAGATAACCAGAGTGGAAAGGCTCCACCATAGTGTTCGATTAAGATACCAATAAATCTTTCAATTGAGCCATATATAACGCGATGTAACATGACTGGTCTTTTTTTTGAACCATCTTTGTCAACATAAGTTAAATCAAATCTTTCAGGTAAATTCATATCTAATTGGATTGTTCCGCATTGCCATACACGACCGAGTGAATCTTTAATGTGAAAGTCTAGTTTAGGTCCATAGAAGGCTCCATCTCCGGGATTGATTTTGCATTCTCTTCCTGCTTTGTGGCATGCTTCTTCTAGGGCTTTTTCGGCTTTGTTCCATATTTCAATTGAACCTATATATTTTTCTTCTGGTCTTGTAGATAGTTCAATGTTATAGGTTAATCCAAAAACACTATACATTCTATCAATGAAGTTAATTAATCTTATTACTTCTTCTTCTATTTGGTCTTCTCTCATGAATATGTGGGCATCGTCTTGGGTAAATGTTCTTACTCTAAATAAGCCATTTAGGGCTCCACTGGCTTCATGTCTATGTACTTGGCCTAATTCTCCTATTCTTAGTGGTAAGTCTTTATAAGAATGAAGGCTATTTTTGTAAACAAGCATTCCGCCTGGGCAATTCATTGGTTTTATTGCAAATATTTTATCGTCGATTTCACTGGTATACATGTTTTCACGGTAGTTATACCAATGACCTGATAATTGCCACAATTCTTTGTTTAGCATAATTGGAGTTTTTATGAACTCATAGCCTTCTTTAGTGTGTTCTTGATACCAAAAGTTTTCTAATTGGTTTCTTAATATCATTCCATTATGTAGGAAGAATGGGAAACCTGGACCATATTCACTCATCATAAATAGCTCTAGTTCTTTGCCTAATTTTTTGTGGTCTCTTTTTTTTGCTTCTTCTAGCATGTTTAAATATTCTTCTAGATCTTTTTCTTCTTTGAAGCATATACCATATATTCTTTGAAGCATTTTGTTTTTGGAGTCTCCTTTCCAGTATGCACCAGATACTTTTAGGAGTTTAAAATACTTTAAATCTTTTGTGGAATTGACATGTGGGCCACGGCATAGGTCAATGAAGTCTTCTTGTTTGTATGCTGAAATTACTTGTTCGTTTTCGTCCATTCTACTGATTAAGTCTATTTTGTATGGATCGTCTTTAAACATTTCTAAGGCTTCTTGTTTACTTATTTCCATTCTTTTGATTAGTTTGTTATCTTTGCTGATTTTTTTCATTTCTTTTTCGATTCTAGGTAAATCTTCTTCACGAATAACGTCATCTCCTAAATCGATGTCATAGTAAAAACCATCGTCAATTACTGGCCCTACCCAAAACAAAGCATGTGGGTATAGGTGTTTAATGGCATGAGCTAAAAGGTGGGCACAGCTGTGGTTCATTACATTTAATTCTTTATTTTCTTTGATATTTATCATTTTAATCATTCCTTTCTTTATATATTTTTTTTGCTTTTCTTTTTCTTTTTGCTATACGGTTATATTTTTTGGTGTATTTGCTTTGCATACATTCATTTAATATCATACTATTGAGTACTGCATATGCTTCGTAGCCTACGAGGGAATTTCTAAGTTCTATTAACTCACTTAGACTAAGATTGGTGATATCTACATAAATTAAGTTTCCTAGATAATCTTTTATTTTTATTGTTTTCATATACTACTTCCTCTTTCTAAATAAAATAAAAACACTCCATATAAGGAGTGCTTATTGACACGGTACCATTCTTATTTTACCTTAATTTTGATAACGGATTTTTCCGGTTTTCTCTTTCGAGTACAACTTGAAAAGTAGTAACTACATAATCTTATTATTCGTTTTCAGCTAACACGAACTCTCTTGAAATAAGAATTATAAGCCATGTCTTTTCGCATCGTTTTTATATATTAAATTATAAACATTTTTGGTGACCAGTATGGAATTCGAATCCATGAATGCTGCCGTGAAAGGGCAGTGTGTTAAGCCGCTTCACCAACTGGCCATATATGGTGGACCTGGATGGACTTGAACCATCGACCTCATGCTTATCAGGCATGCGCTCTAACCACCTGAGCTACAAGTCCGTTTTTCGTCTTGCCTTTACATTATAACATAAAGTTTCTAGGTTGACAAGTATTTTTTTATACTTTTTAAATAAAAATGGTGTCCCCTTGGGGGCTCGAACCCCAGACCCACTGATTAAGAGTCAGTTGCTCTACCAACTGAGCTAAGGAGACATGAAACTCAAATTTCTTTAATATTATATCATATATTTTAGAAATTTGAACCCCTAAATTGAAATTTTTTTTGTTTTTTTCTAACAAATGTCTATTTTAGATATACTTTTGTGGTTTTTCATTAATTTTTTTGTACCTATTGGATGAGGAAAAGCTACTGTCATTATTGACTTATCTACTGCTAATACTACTCCAATTCCGTATTCTGTGTGTTTGATTTGTTCTCCTACAGCATAATCAACATTTGTTTTATTAAACATTTTATCTTTTGAAAAATTCGATATTTTATTTATTATTCCTGTTTTGTTATTTTCTTTTTCTATATATTGTTCATCTATTTCGTTTGCAAATCTACTTGGTGGATTTATTTGTAATTGACCAAATAGCATTCTTCTTTTACAGTTTAAAAGCCATAACTTTTTCTTTGCTCTGGTAATTGCAACATAGCATAATCTTCTTTCTTCTTCAATTGCTTGAGCGCTACCATCGTTTATTGCATTATAATGTGGGAATATTCCTTCTTCCATTCCTACTACAAATACATCATCAAATTCTAGCCCTTTTACTGCATGAACTGTCATTAAACTAACTCTATTTTGTTCTTCTGTATGCTCTGATACATCTGATACTAATGAAATTTCATTTAAGAAATCATCTAATGATATTACTCCAAATTCTTCTTCGTAATTTTTTGTTATAGATTTAAATTCTTCTAGGTTTTCTAATCTTATTTCGTTATCTAGCGTTTTTTCTGATTCTAATTCTTGCTTCATACCACTTTTTTCTAAAACTAAATCTACTAATTCTGTTAATGATAGATTTTCACTTTTTTCTTTTAGGCTTAATATTAAATTTTTAAATCCTTGTTCTTTTCCTTGAGATATTGCATCAAACATTGATATGTTTTCAGAATCTGCTATAGTTGCAATAGTAGCTATTGTTTTTTCTCCTATTCCTCTTTTTGGAACATTGATAACTCTTGTTAAACTTACATCATCTTTAGGATTATTTATAAGTCTTAAATAACATAATAAATCTTTTATTTCTTTTCTATTATAGAAATAAAAACTACCTATTATTTTATATGGTATATTTGATTTTAACATTGCTTCTTCAACTACTCTGGATTGAGCATTTGTTCTATACAGAACTGCAATATCATCATATTTTGTCCCATTACTTGCTAATTTTTTAATTTCATCTGCTACATAATCAGCTTCTTCTTTTTCATTATTCGTTTGGATATATTTTATTTTATCTCCATCTTCATTATTACTCCAAAGATTTTTATCTTTTCTTTCTTTGTTATTTTTTATAACGCTATTAGCGGCATTTAAAATTATTTTTGTTGAACGATAATTTTCTTCTAATAAAATTGTTTTACAATTTGGATAATCTTTTTCAAAATTTAGTATATTTTTAAAATTTGCTCCACGAAAGGCATATATTGCTTGATCATTATCTCCTACTACAAATATATTTTTGTATTTTTCGCTTAGCATTTTGCTAAATACATATTGAGCTTGATTTGTATCTTGGTACTCATCTATTAATATATATTTGTATCTTTCTTGATAATTATTTAAAATCGTTTTGCTTGTTTTAAATAATTTTATTGGTAGTATTAATAAATCATCAAAATCCACAGAATTGTTTGTTTTTAATTTTTGCTGATATTTCTCGGTGAATTGATTGCTGTTTTTTAAATGTCTGCGCATAATAAAATTGTCGGATGCGCGCTCGTAATATTCGGTCATTGCGTCAAGCGTCGGTTTTTTGCTCAATCCGAGATATACCGACGCAAGCATCGCGGCGCTCAGTATATTTACGATGAAACGGTCGTCTTTGTCAAACTCGGGTATGGAGGAGAGTATTTCCTTGTACTTTTTGTGAGCGCCGGTCATGATTTTTTGCGGAGCATCATCGGTTATTAAGTGCAGTTCTCTTTTGAATGACGGTGCAAATACTGCCCACATTGCTTTGGGTAAAAGAGCATATTTCATT
>OIZL01001416.1_pt1 | contig 13031 bp, 10 predicted proteins | sample 1588541 | NCBI WGS metagenome assembly OIZL01 (sample SAMN03283285) | human gut metagenome | biome: human-associated habitat; material: feces | host: Homo sapiens | place: Peru | collected 2012 | reverse complement strand
CCTCGCAAAATAAAAAATGAACAAAAAAACAGCCGCCCTCACATAAAACGTGAGGGCGGCTGTATCCGTCATATCAGAGCAAGAGCAGAACGATAAGTCCCGGTATGCCGAAAATGCCGACGACAAGCGCGTTTACGAACGTGACCGCGACGGATATCCCGATAATGTCGCCGAAAAAGTTCACGATCATCAAACCGACAAAGCCGCACAGCGCGTTGATGAGGAGCTTGAAAATAAAGCGTATCGGCTTCGTGAGAAATTTAATGAGAATAACGACCGCGAAGATCAGCGCGGCTATCAGGACTATGTCGTACAGATCCATTTATATACCTTCCGTGAGCGAGATGTTTGACCGGCCGGCGCTGGGCAGGGAAAAAGTTCCTAAATAATATACTACAAGGTACAGATAATAGCAACAGACAATTACGCCGGCAACGCCTTCACCGCAAACAAAAAGCTTAACTACGCTGTTTTTCTTCGGCTTACGCAGTTTTTTCATATACTCACCTCCTTTCGAGATAATAAAAAACAAATATATAACGATATCACTAAAGAAATAGATAATATGTTAGAATATATAACACTATTTAGAAATAAAAAATTAGAAAATAAAATATCAAATGATATAGAAATAATAGATTATAACAAGAATACATTATTAAATAAAATGTTAAAATTAGAAGATAAGATAGTTGAAACTCCTACATATAAAGATAAATTAACTATTGAACTATATAACTATAAATTTGATATATATTTTGATAATTCTAAAAATAGTGAAGAAGAAAAACAAAAGATACAAGAAGAAATATCAAAATTAGAAGCATCTATAGAAAGACGTAAAAAACTTCTTTCTAATGAAAACTATGTTAATAAAGCACCTGAAGCAATAGTTAATAAAGAAAGAGAAGATTTAGCTAAAGAAGAACATAAACTTGAAATATTAAGAAAGAATTAATGAGATTGCATTCTCATTTTTCTTTTGTCATGTTATAATTATAAAACAGGAGAGTATATGAAAATAATAGCTAAAAAAGATAAATTTATGCATACAATAATATTAGATATAATACTAGAAATATTCTTTCTAATCCCAACAATATTAATATTCTTTTTATTATTAGATATAAAACCAAATATACTTGGAATACTTATTTCATTATTTATATTATCAGTACCAAATGTATTTTTGATAGGCGATATCATAACAGGTATAAGATATTATAAAAGTATAAGTATAGTTCTTGAAGATAATACATTATATTTGAATCTATTACTTCCATCTAAAAATATATCAAGAAAAGATAAAGTATATAATCCATATAAACTTGTTAAAGCATCAAATAAATATAAATATGGAGCATATATTCCTAAAAAATATGAAATTGATTTAAAAAATATAGAAGAATATGGTTATAAAAATGACTTAAATATAAATAATTATCTATATGATGGTAGAGATATAGTAATTATATCAAATGATAAAAAATACTATATAATAACAGATAATTTCAATTATAAAGACATAATAGATTTAATAAATGAAATATATAAAATAACTAAAATAAAACCTACTGGTGAATTAAAAAATATAATTGTTAAATAATTGGTACTAGCAATAGTACCTTTTTAATGATATAATCTTAATAGAATAAGAAGGTGCTTATATGTTTGGAAAAATAATATCAATATTTGAACAAAATATTAAATTAGAAAACTTATCAAAAAGAGTAGAAACAACTTTAGTTGGAGTACATATTGTATTTGAAGATAAATTTAAAGTAGTTGCTGAAATTACATCAATAACAAGAGATGAAATATCTTGCCTTCTAGTAGGTGAATTTATTAATAATGAATTTTATAGTGGCGTTTTAAATAAACCAACTGCTGATGCTAAAGCAAGAATAGTTAATAAAGATGAAGTAATCGCACTTGTAGGTAATCAACAAGTAGATACACCAACTGACCTTTATATTGGAAAAAGTCTTATATATGATGGATTTAATGTATCTGCTAATATAGATAATTTCTTTTCAAATCACTTTGCTATCATAGGTAATACTGGTAGTGGTAAGAGTTGTAGTGTAACAAGAATATTTCAAAATTTATTTTATAGAAGAAACTATATTCCAACAAATGCTAATATAGTATTATTTGATGTATATGGTGAATATCATCACGCTCTTGATAGAATTAATCAAACAAAATTTTGTAGATGTAAAACACTCACTACTGACCCTGGATTTACAAAGAGTGAAATAGTTAAAATACCACCATATTATCTTGAAGTAGATGATATCGCATTACTTCTAAATGTAGATTCACCATCACAACTTCCTATAATTGAAAAAGCGCTTAGATATGTTTATCTATTTACAGAAGATGAATCTAAAGTAAGAGATATGAAAAATAATATTATTGCTAAAGCAATATTAGATATACTTACAAGTGGTAAAAGTTCAGCTCAAATAAGAGATCAAGTTGTCGCAGTTTTAACAGCATTCTACACAAATGATATAAATTTGGAAAGTAAGATAGTTCAACCAGGTTATACAAGAACATTAAGACAATGTTTGAATATAGACCAAACAGGTAAAATAAATACAATGCAGTTAGTTACAGAATTTTTAGAAAGTTATGTTCATGAAGAATTAAAACTTAACAGGAATATGAAACCTAAATTCTATACATTAAAAGATTTATATAATGCATTTGAATTCGCTCTTATTAGTGAAGGTGTTCTAAAAAGTGATAAAGTTTATGATGTTAATAATATATTAAAAGTAAGATTAGATGCAATAATAAATGGAGACTATGGAATATATTTTGATGTTCCTGAATATATTCCTAAATCAGATTATATAAAAAATATATTTACTGCAGTAACTGGTGAAAAAGCTCAAATAGTAAACTTTAATTTAAACTATGTAGATGAAAGATTTGCTAAAGTACTTACTAAAGTATATTCTAAATTATTCTTTGATTATGCGATTAGTTTAGAAAATAGGGGAGGTTTCCCAATGCAAATAATCTTAGAAGAAGCACACAGATATGTTCAAAATGATAATGATATAAATACAATAGGTTATAATATATTTGATAGAATTACAAAAGAAGGAAGAAAATATGGAGTTGTTTTAGGACTTATAACACAAAGACCTAGTGAACTTTCTAATACAGCACTTAGTCAATGCTCAAATTATTTAGTTCTTAGAATGTTCCATCCAGCTGACCTTGAAATCGTTAAAAATATAACTCATAGTATAAGTGAAACAGATGTAGAAAGATTAAAAACATTAAGACCAGGTGTTGCATTATGTTTTGGAAATGCATTTAATATACCAACATTCACTAAAATAGATAAGCCAGATCCAACACCAAATTCAAGTAATGCACATATTGGTACAGAATGGTTTAGAAAGAGTGAAGAATTACTAGAGGAACAAGAACAACTTAAATTAAGCCAAGTTCAAAATAATAATACAAACATTGTTACAAATGAAAACCCTATTCAACAATAGGGTTTTTACTTTACTAATTATCTTACAACATATGGATCTTCAAGAGTACCATTACCAGACTTAAATAAAGCTCTCTTATTAATATATGCTGTTAATATGAATCTTCTTTCTAAACTAGCTCTTGTAGTATTAAAATTAGAACCATTTAAATAGAAAACTGAATAATCATTATCCTCTGTATCAAGTGCTGTTAAAGACCAAGTATTCCATCTATCATGATATAAATAATTATAGTTAGAACAAGAAGGACTATTAGCAACTTTACAATTATCATCAAGACTTGCTCTCATATATTCATATGGAGTAATAAGTCCAAACATATATTTATCAGTTGATTTAACAGAACATTCAACGCTACCATTTTTAGTTTCATCATTTAGTTTTCTTTTACCAACACATAATTCCTTAGAAATAATAGCATTCTTAATATTTTCATTAACTATTTCTTCGTTACTTTCAGTATTTTTTAATATTTCTTTAGCTCTACTAAGTTCAAAGTTATTGTATCCCCAGGTAGCATCTTTACCTTCATTATATCTATTATCCCATGAATATTGCTCTCTTTTACCAGTTTCATTTATTATTTTAATAGTGTTATCATCTTCAATACTAATTATTCTCCAAAGATAAGGATTATCTTTATCATTAATACTTATTGTACCAAAAACTACATAATTATTTTTAACTTCACCTCTAAAATAGTATCCACCATTTTCATCTTCATAAAGTCCACTACCTTCAGTAACAACAGGAGAATTATCTTTAATAACTCTATATAATTCTTTAGTTTCATAAGTACCAGGACAAGTTAGATATGGAAGATATGCTATATTATCACCACTCTTATTAACTACAATGTTAACAGTACAATTATCACCATCCTTAAGTATTTCATTAAGAGGTTTAATAAATTTACCATCAACTAATGTACTATATTGAATAGTATAATCTCCATCAGTAGTAGGAACTAAAGTAGGGTTAGTATCATAATAACTCTTAACAGCTTGCGTTATTTTTTCCTCAACTTCCTCATAAGTATAATAATGTGGCTTAACAATAGATATAATCCATGTTGCAAGTAAAATTACAACAAGAAATCCAACTAAAGAAGCACCTATTATTATTAATTTCTTCTTATCAATAGATTCAAACATTTTTGTCACTCCTTTTTATAAATCAATTATACACTAAATAAATTAAATAAACAATTACTTAATCATATTAAATACATCACTTACATCAATATTATTTTTCTTATTATAACTAGGAATAATATGTAAATGATAATGTTTTACTTCTTGTAATATTCCATTATTTTGAACAAGTTTATATCCATTAGGCTTTAGTTTTTCATCAAGAATTTTAATTACTTCTTTACTAGCCTTATTAATTTCATTTAGATATTTAAGATCTATATCATAAATATCTTTAAAATGTTTCTTAGGTATAATTAATGTATGTCCCATAGAATTAGGATTAACATCTAAAAAACACTTTACATATTCATTTTCATATATTGTATATGATGGAATATCTCCTTTAATAATTTTACAAAAAATACAATCCATTTTCTTCACCTATATATATTATATATTAAATAATAAACTACTTCAATTATTATATTTGTTATAAAACAATTTATTTTACATGTATATATTATATTAGGTGAGGTATAAGGTGAATAATAAAAATGAATTTCCTATGAAAGAAAAAAGTCTAATATATTTTGATAATGCTGCTACTACATTTAAGCCTTATAGAGTTATAGATAAAATGAATGAATATTATTATGATTATAATGCTAATTCACATAGAGGAGATTATGATATAAGTTTTAAAGTAGATGATGAAATGGATTATACAAGAGACTTAGTTAAGATGTTTATTAATGCTAAAAGAACTGACGAAATAATATTTACTAGAAATACAACTGATTCATTAAATATGATATGTTTTGGCTATTTCTTAAATTATTTAAAAGAAAATGATGAAATAATATTATCAAGTAGTGAACATGCATCTAATATACTTCCATGGTTAATATTATCTATAAAAAAGAATATTAAGATAGTATTTGTAGATTCAGTAAATGAGAAGTTAAATATAAATGATTTAATAAATAAGATAACTAATAAAACTAAAGTAATATCACTTGCTCATATAACAAATGTAAGTGGAGATAAAAGAGATATAAAAACTATTTGTAAGATAGCTCATAAACATAATATATTAGTAGTGGTTGATGGAGCACAAAGTGTTCCTCATATTAAAACTGATGTTCAAGATTTAGATATAGATTTTCTAGCATTTTCTGCTCATAAAATGTGTGGACCAACTGGAGTAGGAGTGCTTTATGGAAAGTATGATTTATTAAAGAAAATGATACCATTTGAATATGGTGGAGGTATGAATTTAATGTATGATAGTAATTCATTAAGACTTGCTGAACTTCCATATAGATTTGAAGCAGGTACTCCTAATTTAAGTGGGATAATCGGCTTTAGTGAATCAATAAAATATCTAAATGAAATAGGCATGGATAATATAGAAAGACATGAAAAATATTTAAAGAAATATTTGATAAAAGAACTAGAAAAGATACCATATATAAAAATATATAATAAAGATACAGAAGGTAGTATAGTATTAATTAATATAGATGGAGTATTATCAGGAGATTTAGGACTTTATCTAAATACTAAAGGTATTTGCGTAAGAAGTGGTAAACACTGTGCTAAAATGGGTGATAACATAGAAGACACTGTTAGAATAAGTTTATATTTCTATAATACATATGAAGAAATAGATTATTTAATAAAAGTATTAAAAAATAAAAAAGAAATCTTTGAGTTTGCTAATTAGTTAAAAAAGTTACATTTTTTTGTAATTTTTTTAATTTTACCTAAAATTCAATTTTAGGTATAAAAACATATCCGAAAACTATATTTTTCTCTAGAGAAAAATTAAATTTTCACTATAAAAAACTATCTCAAAATTAAATTTTACCAATTTGAAACACTATATTTATTTATGTTATATTCCTCATGAAAGGAGGAAACATAATGATAAATCAAGTAATTATAACTGGTAGAATAGCAAATGATCCTGAAGTAATAGTTGGTGAAAATAATAAGAAAAGAACTTATATAACACTAGCAGTACCAAGAGCGTATAAGAATATGGATGGGCAATATGATACTGATTTCATAAGATGTACATTATGGAATGGTATTGCTGAAACTACTTGTGAGTATTGTAAGAAAAGTGATTTAGTTGGTGTTAAAGGTAGACTTCAAACTTCACAATATGATAAAGATGGTGAAACTAAATATGTAATGGACGTAATCGCAGAAAAAGTATCATTCCTATCAAGTTATAAAAAACCTGAAGAATAATAAGAAAGTGGTATCAAAACTACCACTTTTGTCATATAAAAAGATGCGCCACTGGCGCACCAATTGAAAAAATATCTATTTAAGAAGATTATACAGTTTTATTTAATGATTGAAAACGCGCACCACTGGCGCGTGTTTTAACCTAGAGACATTATATGGTATTATCATCATAGTTGAATAAATCTAAAGAATATTCAAAAGATATGGTGTCTCAAACTCAAGATGATTTATGCAGTTCTATTTAATGATAAAAAACACGCGACACTGTCGCGTATTTTAATCTTGAACCATAAATTTATCAAAAAAGAAAGGATAGTAACAAGAACAAATGAATTATTATGAAGATATAAAGAAAGAATTAATAAATAATGAAATAAATAGAAAAGTAAAAACATATTCAATTAACAAAAGTGATTTAATTACTTATTATAATGTTGGAAAAACATTAAGCGAAGCAGGCAAACACTATGGAGAAAATATAATTAAAGAATATTCAAAAAAACTAACAAATGAGTTGGGTAAAGGATATGGCGTAACAAGTTTAAAGAGATTTAGACAATTTTACTTAATGGTTGAAAAAGGTGCGCCACTGGCGCACCTTTTAACATGGAGTCATTATGTAGAGCTACTGACTATAAAAGATATAAATAAATTAAGATATTATATTAACATTACTATATGTCAAAACTTATCAAAAAGAGAACTTAGGAATAAAATAAAAAACAAAGAATATGAAAGACTTGATGAAGAAACCAAAAATAAACTAATCAATAATGAAAAATTAAATATTAAAGATAATATAAAGAATCCAATATTAATTAAAAATATTCATAATTATACAGAAATAACAGAAAAAATATTGCAAAAACTAATACTTGAAGATATCTCATCATTTATGAAAGAACTAGGAGATTCATTTAGTTTTATAGATAATGAATATAAAATCAAAATAGGTGAAAGACATAATTATATAGATTTACTTCTATTTAATATTGAATTTAATTGCTATGTAGTGGTGGAATTAAAAGTAACAAAATTAAAGAAAGAACACATAGGGCAAATACAAGTATATATGAATTATATAGATAAAAACTTAAAAAAGATTAATCAAGATAAAACAATAGGCATTATCATTTGCAAAAAAGAAAATAAATATGTAATAGAATATTCAAGTGATTCAAGAATAGTAGCAAGAACATATGAATTGCTATGATAAAACCATCAAATAAAATAAAAAATTGATGTTTATTATTTACTAATTCGTCACACAGCGTGTGACGAATTCATATGAACCATATATAAATACCATTAATGAATAATTAAAAAGAATTATGGTAGACCAATAAAAGAATAAGTAATATATAAATAAAATTATTATATAAAATATAAAACTTCAAAAAAGCAATTGATAATATTTTCTAATAATGATAAAATAATTTTGGAGAATAGATATGAATAAAGTATTAGATTTTTTAAAAGAACATAAATATTTAATGGTAGCTTTAGTACTAGTAGGAATTAGTATTACTTTAGGAGTAACATATTCAAATTATATTGTTACATCAAATGATCATAAAGCAGCTGAAATGTATATTGGAGAATTAAAATATTCAATAGAAATAGATGGAGAAAGTGTTAATAATATATCCGTGCCATCAGGTGAAACAATTGTTGATGTTAAAGTAAACAATCAAAATCCAGTAGACACTTATTATAAATTACTTTATTTAAAAAATTCAAATTTGACAGTTAAATATTATGAAACAACTAAAGATACAGATGATGTTGTTACAACTTATAGTAAACCAAATGATTCAGTGACAAGTAGCAATTCAAATACTATAAAATTAAAAATAACAAATTCTAGTACAACTTCTCAAAACCTAGGATTAAGTGTAAAAGGTGGATATATAACAAATACAGTAGATAATATAACAATACCATCTACATATAGTGAAATAACATCAGTAGAAACATCAAGCACAAATACATACTTTTGTACAACAACTGACACATTAACGCAAGGATTACAATATGTAAATGGACAATATACATATGCTTATAAGCAAGAAGGTACATCTAGTAGTTCTGGGCTAAAATGGTTAAATATTTCTAATAATGGTTGGGGTGTTCAACAAACTGATAGAACTAGTACAGATAGCTTTTCTGGTAATATGTGCACATATATAAATAATAAACCAATTATATCAATGGCTTATATGTTTTATCAAAGTCAAACAATTCATATTGATATAAGCAACATGAATACAAACAATGTAACAAATATGAGCAATATGTTTAATGGCATATCAATTCAGCAAATGGATTTAAGTAGTATGGATACTAAAAAGGTAGTGAATATGAAATCAATGTTTAGCCATAGTCAAACAGGAACATTGAATTTAAAAAGCTTTAATACAAGCAGAGTAACAAATATGAATAATATGTTTTCATATAGTTATCATGAAAATATAAACGGATTGGAAAAATTTGATACAAGCAAAGTAACAGATATGGGTTCTATGTTTTTGGAGAGTCAAACTGCAACATTAGATTTAAATAATTTTGATACAAGAAATGTAATTGATATGAGTTATATGTTTAGTAAAAGTTTAGCAACAACAATAAAAATAAATAATTTTAATACAAGTAAAGTTATCAATATGAGTGCAATGTTTTTAGGAAGTAATGCCACTTCAATTAATGTAAATAGTTTTGATACAAGCAATGTAACTGATATGAGTGGAATGTTTTATGAAAGTAAAGTTACAACTTTAGATTTAAGTAATTTTGATACAAGCAAAGTAACGAATATAAGTTCTATGTTCTCAAATTCAGAGTCATTAACAACGATATATGTAAGAAATAAATTTAATATAAGTAATGTAATATCTAATTCTGATATGTTTGGTGGCTGTACAAGTCTAGTAGGTGGAGAAGGGACGACATATAATAGTTCTAATGTCGACACGACATATGCTCACGTAGATGGAGGAACAAGTTACCCTGGTTATTTTAGTAGCAAAGGAACATTTAATAGTGATTCATGGAAAGTGATTGCTTATACTTTTAGTAAAGAGAATAACTCTCGTGGCTATGAAGTTGGCGATATTAAAGTAATAGATTTAGGTGAATATGGAACTCATATTCTTCGCATAGCTAATTTATCAACACCAAGTGAATGTAGTAGCGAAGGATTCTCACAAACAGCATGTGGATTTGTACTTGAATTTCAAGATATAATAACAACACACAACATGAATGATACAAGTACAAGTACAGGTGGATGGCCAGCAACAGGTATGAGGACTTTCTTGAATAATGATATATATAATTCGTTTCCAAAAGATTTAAAAACATATGTAATTGATACTAATGTAATATCCATGTATGGATATTCGGAAAATCTCACATCAACTGATAAACTATATTTGTTAAGTACAGAAGAAATTTGGGAAAATAGTTATCCTACTAATATAACAAGGCGATTAGATTATTATAATATAAAGGGAATATCATATATTAATAACTATGGTGCAAGAAAGAAATATGGAACTAACGATAACCTTTATTGGTGGCTACGTGATGGAAGTGACAATGGTACTTTTGGAGTAGTATGTGATATAGAAGCATGTGCTGCTAATGCTGATGATAGCCGTTGTGGCGTTTCTCCAGCCTTTCGTATAGGAATTCCAAATTAAATAAAAATTCATGAAATAGATTCATCTCAAAAAAATGAATCTATTTTTTTCATCAAAAATATTGTATAATGTATAATAGGTGAGGTATATGAAGGTAGTAGAAATAATTGATAAAAAGAATAATAAGGAAGAACTTACATATAAAGAAATAGAATATATGGTTAATAGTTATATCAAAGGTAAAATAAATGATAAGACTATGAGTGATTTCTTATTTAGCATTTATAATAATGATTTATCTATGGAAGAAACATATTATTTAACAGATATAATGATTAAAAGTGGAGAAATAATAGATTTAAGTAGTATTGATAAGCCAGTATGTGATAAACATTCAACTGGTGGAGTAGGTGACAAAATAACACTAATTGTTGCTCCTATAGTTGCTGCTTCTGGAGTTGCTGTTCCAAAAATGAGTGGTAGAGGACTTGGACTTACTGGTGGAACAGTTGATAAACTTGAAAGTATTCCTGGATACAAATTAAACATATCTAAAAAAGAATTTCTTAAATTACTTAGTACAGTTGGATGTGCTGTTATAAGTCAAAGTGAAAAGATAGCTGTAGCTGATAAAAAAATATATGCTTTAAGAAATGAAATTGGAGCAGTAGACTCTATTCCTTTAATAGCAAGTTCAATTATGTCTAAAAAAATTGCTAGTGGAAGTGACGTTATAATCATAGATTTAAAAGTTGGAAAAGGAGCATTCATGAAAAATATAAAGAGTGCTACTAAACTTGCTAAAACAATGGTTAAAATTGGTGAATACTATGATAAAAAAGTTATTTGTACTTTAAGTGATATGAATATTCCATTAGGTAGAAATATAGGAAATGCATTAGAAGTAAAAGAAGCAATGGATTTCTTTGATGGAAAATATGATAAAAGATTATATGAATTATCTGTATATATATCAAGCTTAATGATTAGTTCAGCTAAAAAAATATCATTTACAAATGCTAAAAAGTTAGTAATTAATCTATTAGAAAGTGGACACGCAAAAAATAAATTCTATGAATGGATTAAATCACAAGGTGGAAATATTCATAAATTAAAAGATAAAGCTAAAAAGGTTGATATTATATCTACAAAAACAGGTTATGTTAATAGTATAGATAGTAACTTAATTGCTGAACTTGTATTTAATCTAGGAGCTGGAAGAGTTAAAAAGACAGATCCAGTTGATTATGCAGTTGGAGTAACACTAAATAAAGTAATAGGTGATAAAGTAAAAGAAGGAGAAGTTCTAGGAACAATCTATTACAATAAAAAATTAGATGGAATGGATAAACTATTTATAAATTCATTTAAAATAGAAAAGAAAAAGAAAAGACCTAAAAAAATAATAATTAAAACTATAAAATAAATTCTAAATGAATTTATTTTTTTATTATGTAAATACTATTAATATGAAAAAAATAATATTAAGTATTTTATTACTACTACCATTCAGTATAAACGCTATAGAAAAAATAAAAATTAATAATGAAGATTTATCTCCTTACTTTGATAACAAAATTAAAAAGTATAACTATTTTACTAATGAAGATGAAATAAATATAAATGTAAAGAGTTCAAAAGATGAAATAATAAGTGGAGATGGGATATTTGAGTTAATTGATAAAGAAAGTACATTTATAGTTTCATCAGATAAATATGGAGACTTTATAATAACTGTATTTAAAAACTATAGAGAAACAAAAAATAAAGGTGAACTTCTATCTTTAGATATTGAAGGATATAATTTAAATTTTAATAAAGATATTCATGAATATGATTTAAATATTTTAGATGAGGAAAACTTAAATATAACGTATGAATTAAATAATGAAAACACAGATGTTAAAGTAATAGGTAATGGTAACTTTAATAATACAAAAAATGTTATAAAAATAATTTTAGATAATGAAGAAGAATACACTATAAATGTTTTTAAATCACAAAAAGTTTCAAAAATAGAGAATACTGTAACTAAAACTAAGACAATGAGTTACGCAAAAAAAGAAATAGTAAAATATATAATAATTGGTGTATTTACTGTATTACTTGCATGTATTCCATTTATCAGTAAAAGTATGCCATCATCAAGAAATCCCTATACATACTATCGAGTTTATTATGATGGCGAATTACTAGGAACAATAAAATCAGAAGAAGAATTATTAAATTATATAGATAAAAATAATCAAGAATATAAGGATAAATATGGTATTACAACAGTATATAAACCCAATGATTTATTAATAAAATCATATAAAACATATGAAAGTATTGTTGATGATACATTAGATATTTATAAAAAAATAGAAAATTTAGCAAGCTTTACATTAAAAGGATATGAATTTTCAATAATAAATGGCGAAAATACGGATATTATATACGTATTAGATGAAAAAGTATTCAATGATGCAATA
>OIZL01001415.1_pt1 | contig 13034 bp, 19 predicted proteins | sample 1588541 | NCBI WGS metagenome assembly OIZL01 (sample SAMN03283285) | human gut metagenome | biome: human-associated habitat; material: feces | host: Homo sapiens | place: Peru | collected 2012 | reverse complement strand
AGCTTGGAGACCATTGTTTTTAAAATTAATATGTTATCTTATATAATTAATCTAATAAAAATTAAAATATGAAAAATTCCAAAAATTGCTCGGTCATGTCGCTTTCGCAACGTTTTCTCCATTTTTAATATTTTAATTTTTATATAAATCAATTTACAATAAATTTAATTTATGACTCAGTAAATTCTATAGAATTATTCACACAAAAAGAGGTTAAAATATTGATTTTATACAATATTTTAACCTCTTTTTTTAATTTGCTATTTTACTATTTTCAGTTTCTTCAAAAATCTCTTCTATTCTATGAACACCTGATGTATTTATAATATATTCATGTAAATCTAAAATTTCTCTTACATTATCGTTAAATGCTGTAACTTCATAACAATTAATAACAGTTATATTATTGCATTTTTTATCTTTATATTTGTTAAACATTTTATCTAAAATTTGATTTACTTCTTTTATATATTTCTCACTTCCACTTACTATTAAATTAATTTTTTCATTTTTTTCTATTATATTTTTTAGATTTTTTTCTAAATTAAAATATTTTTTTATTTTTGTACTTTTCCAGTTTATATTTAATATATTTTGTTTTTCTTCATTATTTATTATTAAATTTGATAAAACTTTATTTATATTTTCATTTAAATTGTATTCAAAAAATGTTTCGATTTTTGTTCCTTCATTTATCTCCTCTCTTATATTTGGTAAAATCATTGTTACCAAATGCATACTACTTACATAGAATCCACACACTTTTTTCATACTAAAAAATCCCCCATTCTCGCATTTCCCTAAGTTTTCTCTACTGGTAAATTTTACCATTTATTTTAAGATATGTCAATTTATTTCGTACTCGTAAATTCGACAATGTATACATGTATATTTTTAAAAATTTGGTTAATACTTTTTTTAAAGAGATTTATTAACAATTTTTATACAAATTTCTATTGGAGGTTTTATAATGAAAAAAATTAAAAATTTGCTTATAATAATATTACTATTATTTATATATTGTATTATATGTGCTTTTTCATATGTCAATGCAGTATCTACAGATATACAAAATAGTGTTTTTAGGTTGCATGTTATTGCAAACAGTGATTCCGATGAAGATCAGAATTTAAAATATATAGTAAGAGATAAAGTTTTAGAATATATTAGTAGCATTTCTAATAGTTCAATGACTAAGGATGAGGTAATTGCCTTAGCTAATGAAAATATTAATGAAATTCAAAAAATTGCTGAAAATACCATTCATGAAAATGGTTATAATTATTCCGTTAAATTAAATATAGGTAATTTTTCATTTCCTACAAAAAAATATGGTGATATAACATTTCCTGCTGGTTTCTATGATGCATTAAAAATAGAAATAGGTAAAGCAAAAGGTCATAATTGGTGGTGTGTAATGTTCCCTCCTTTATGTTTTGTAGATGTAACAAGTGGAATAGTTCCAGAAGAATCAAAACAAACTATAAGAGATAATTTGTCTGAAGAAGAATATAAACTTCTATCAGAGAATTCAGGAAATATGAATTTTAAGTTTAAGATTGTAGAAATGTTTCAAGACATTAGTATAAAACTAGCTCAATCTTAATAAAGTTATAAAAAACATTGTAAAACTTGCAATTATATGATATATTTTTAATAGTTAGAGTGTGTGCTCACACTCTAGCTATGTTTTTGTTAGTCAAAAAATTTACATTTTTTTCCTACCTAACAAAAAACGCTATCGTTCTAATATAGGGGGATTATATGGAAAAATTAGTTATTAATGGCGGAATGCCTTTAAAAGGTGAAGTAAGTATAAGTGGCGCAAAAAATTCTGCAGTAGCAATTTTACCTGCTACATTACTTATTGATGGAGTTTGCACAATCAATAACTTACCTAATATTGTAGATGTTAAACTTTCATGTGAAATTCTACAAGGCCTAGGTGCTAAAATTAAATGGTTAGACAAAAATAGTATTGAAATTGATACTAGAAATATAACAAATACAGTTGCCCCCATAGATTTAACAAGAAAATTTAGAGCTTCCTATTATTTAATAGGCTCTATGTTAGGAAGAAAAAAAGCTATAGAAGTCGGTCTTCCTGGACGGATGTAATTTGGGAGCTAGACCTATTGACCAACATATAAAAGGATTTGAATTATTAGGTGCTGAAGTTAACATTACTGGTGGAAATGTTTGTGCTACTGCTGATAAACTTATAGGCACTAATATTTATATGGATATTGTTTCTGTCGGTGCAACTATAAATATAATGCTTGCAAGCGTTTTAGCAGAAGGTACTACTACTATAGATAATGCTGCTAAAGAACCTCACATTGTTGATATTGCTAACTTTTTAAATACAATGGGTGCAGATATTAGAGGTGCTGGAACAGATTCTATTAAAATAAATGGAGTAAAATCTCTAAAAGGTGGGCAATCTTATTCTGTTGTTCCAGATCAAATAGAAGCTGGAACATTTATGCTTGCAGCAGTTGCTTCAAAAGGAGATTTAATTATAAAAAACTGTATTCCAGAACATTTAGATTGTGTTACTGCTAAAATTTTAGAAATTGGTGGAAATGTTGCAATAGATGGAGATAAATTAAGAGTTTGGTCTGATAAAAGACCTTCTAAAGCAGTTATTAAGACTCTTCCTTACCCAGGTTTTCCTACAGATTTGCAACCTCAAATGGGAGTTGTCCTTTCTATTGCAGATGGAACTAGTATTATAAATGAAAGTATTTGGGAATCTAGATTTCAATATACTAATGAATTAAATAAAATGGGAGCTCAAATTACAGCTCAAGGTAAATCTGCTATATTTGAAGGTGTTGAAAGCCTTTATGGTGCTACTGTTTATTCTACAGATTTACGTGCAGGAGCAGCATTAATTATTGCTGGAATAGTTGCTCAAGGTACTACAGAAATATATAACCTTGATCATATAGATAGAGGTTATGAAAATATAGAAGAAAAATTTAGAAATATTGGTGCAAATATTAAAAGAGTTAAGGATGAATTAGATGTTTAAATATTGTAGTTTATATAGTGGAAGTAGTGGAAATAGTTTTTTTATTCAGTCAGATAATACAAATTTATTAGTTGATGCAGGTGTTAGTTCTAAAAAAATATTAACTTCTCTTCGGAGAATTTAATGTTTTAGGTTCACAAATTAGTGCAATACTTGTTACTCATGAACATATAGATCACACTAAGAGTTTAGCAACTTTATCTAATAAATTTGACATTCCTATTTATGCAAATAGAAAAACTTGGAAAGCCTTAAGCAATGTTTCTGAAAAAATAGATAAAAAAAATATAAAATTTTTTAATATATTAGAGAGTTTTAAAGTAGGAGATTTTGAAATATTTCCATTTCCAACCCCTCATGATGCAGCTGACCCTTGTGGCTTTAATATTTATTATAATAACAAAAAAATTAGTATTGCTACAGATATTGGTCATGTTTCTGAAAAGTTAATTGGATATTTACAAAATAGTAATTCTATTTTATTAGAGTCTAATTATGATCCAGAAATACTAAAATATTCTCATTATCCATATTTATTAAAACAAAGAATTTCTGGTGACACAGGTCATTTATCTAATGCAATGGCAGGAAAAGTATTAGCTAATTTATACAACTCTGGATTAAAAAATGCTCTTTTAATACATTTAAGTAAAGAAAATAATTTTCCAGAATTAGCTTATGAAACTGTTCATAATGAAATTTTAAATTGTAAAGGTATTACATTAGATGTTGCTCCTAGGGACAATCCTAGTAAGTTTTTCGAAGTAAGTTAGAGAAAAAGGATATTCTTTTTAAAGAATATCCTTTTATTAGAAAAAAAATATTTAGAATAAAATTTATGGGGGCTGCAGGGAAAGGAGATAAAAATTACTTATAATTGGGCGAATTTATAAATAATCATCATATGATCCCTGCAAGATAAAAAACATTTTTTGTCTAGTAGACAACTCAAATTCTGATTTTACTTTATTTAAATTATTTAATTATATTTTATTTAATTTTACCTAATTTTTTTTAATATTTTTTTTGAAAAGTTTTTGATTACAATTTTTTTGATTATAAAAAATATAAGAAAAAACATTAAGATTTTAAAAAACATTGTTTCACCTTTTGATTTGAAAATTTTAATAAATAAGATTTAAAAGTTTCTTAATATGCCATTATAATACCATTTTTTCCAAATAATGTCAACAATTTTTCTACGACAAAATATTACAAATGGCGACTGACGTTAATATTCCTACCAAATCCCCAATTAATGCTGCAACTAATACAAATCTTATTTTTTTTACTCCTACAACACTTGTATATACTGCTATAGTATAGAGTGTAGTTTCTGTTGATCCCATAATAGTAGATGCAATAATTCCCAATCTGCTGTCAACTCCATAAAGCTTCATAATGTCGCTACCTATTGCTACTGATGCACTCCCGAGATATTGGTCTTAGTATTGCAAGTGGCATTATTTCCTTTGGTATTCCTAAAAATTTTATTGCAGGATAAATAATTTTTATTATAAAATCTAATATTCCAGAATATCTTAAAGCTCCTATTGCCACAAATAACCCTACTAAAGTAGGAAAAATTTTTAATACTATTTCAAGCCCTTCTTTAGCTCCATCTAGAAATGTATCAAAAACTTTATTTTTTTCTATTAGCCCATATACTAATATCATTAGTATAGTAAAAGGAATCGCTAAATTTGATAAATAATTAACTATAGCCATAAAATCTCCTTAAAATTTTTTCATCAATATTTTAGCTGCAAAAACAGCAGAGCAGGCTGCAAAAATTGTTGCTATCCATACTGGAATTATCATAGCAGTTGGATTTTCTGAACCTAAGGAATTCCTAATAGCTATGACTGTTGTTGGTATTATTTGTATAGATGCAGTATTTAAAACAATAAACATTGCCATAGAATTAGATAATTTATCTTTTTCTCTGTTTTGCTTTTGCATTAATTTCATAGCTTTTAATCCAAGCGGAGTTGCTGCATTTCCTAACCCCATAATATTTGCAATAATATTCATAGTTATTTGTTTATGTGCTTCATCCTTTTCTTTTATGTCCGGAAATATTTTTTTCATTATAGGTTTTAAAATTTTTGATAAATGATCTATAATACGTGTTTTTGATGCAACTTGCATTATTCCATTCCAAAGGCAAATAGTTCCTAATAAAGAAATTGATAAATCCACTGCTAATTTGGTAGATTCAAATATAGAATTATTTACTTCATAAACTCTTCCATTAAAAATGGCATATATGAAAGATGTTATTAAAAATAGTGGCCAAATAATATTTAACATTATATCCCTGTCCTTTAAATAATATTATTCGCTTGCTAAATTTTATATGAATATTTTTTAATATAATTTACAAAAAAAGGAAATTACTATTGACCTTCGGCTTATTTTATGATAGTATTTAATAAAATCGATTTGTCGAAAAATGTAATATTAAGGAGGGCGAATATATGAAATCAACTGGAATTGTAAGAAGAGTAGATGAACTAGGAAGAGTTGTGCTACCAATTGAATTAAGAAATAAATTTGGAATAACAGAAAAAGATCCTATGGAGATATATGTAGATGGGTCTTCTATAATCCTAAAAAAATATGAGCCAAATTGTATTTTTTGTGGAAATTCTAAAAAATTAGTAGATTATCAAGGAAAAATGATTTGTGAAAAATGCGCAGAAAAAATTTCTAAATTAAAAGCAGAATAGGAAAAGTTTTTTTGGTTGCTATTACAGCATATTATTTTATAAACTAAAAACAGATTAATTTTATATTTTTAATCTGTTTTTATTATGATCTATTATATAAAATACTGATATATCTCATTTTTATTTGTTTTTCTATCTTTTGCTATTTTTTTAATAATTTCTTTTTTATCATATCCTTGTTTTTCGTAAAATTCATAATGTTCTTCTAAAGAAATATTATTTAAAAATTCTATTTTTTCTTCTTCTACGCTCTGGCTACTTCCTTCTATTAAAATAACAAATTCACCTTTTGGATTATTAATATTGCTTATTATTTCAGATACCTTACCTCTAATGTATTCTTCATGTATTTTTGTAATTTCTCTTGCCAATACTATATTTCTATCCCCTAAAACCTCTTTTATTGCTTCTAATGTATTTATTAGTTTATGTGGAGCCTCATATAATATTATTGTTTGTTCATACATTTTAATATTTTCTAGTTTTTGCAATTTTTCACTTTTGTTTACAGGTAAAAAACCTATAAATACAAATTCTCTAGTTTTCATACCTGAAGGAATTAATGCATTTATTAAAGCACATGCTCCTGGTACAGGTATTATTTCTATATTATTTTTTATTGCTTCTTTTACAATTTCTTCTCCCGGATCTGATATTGCTGGTGTTCCAGCATCAGATACTAAAGCAATATTATTTCCATTTAATATTTTTTCTATAAGAATATTGCTTTTAGATTTTTCTATTTGCTTATAATAACTTATTAGTGGCTTAGAAATTTCTAAATGGTTTAATAATTTTAGTGTATGTCTTGTATCTTCTGCTGCAATTAAATCAACTTCTTTTAATACTCTTATTGCTCTTAATGTGATATCCTCTAAGTTTCCTATTGGTGTTGCAACTAAATATAATTTTCCGTGTCATTTTCTTTTCCCTTCTTTTTTTTATTATATATTTCTAAAATCTCATCTGTATATGTTCCATCTTCATTATATACTATTAAAGGTTTTTCAATTTTTACAAATTCTTTTCCTCCTTTAGTAGCTTTTATTAATAATAAATTAGGTTCTTTTCCTATTTTTGGATAAACAAATCTAATTAATTTAGGTTCTATTTTATATTTTTTTAATGTTTCTATTATATCTACTATTCTATCAGGTCTATGTACCATGTATAATGAGCAATTACTATTTAGTAATTTAGATGCTGTTCTTATTATATCTTCTAAATTACACATAACTTCGTGTCTAGATATTAATTGAGTTTCATCTTTACTTTTTAATCCGGTATTATATTTCTTATATGGTGGATTTGTAACTATCGCATCAAAACTATTAGGTTCAAAAATTTTATCTATATTTTTTATATCTTCATTAATAATTTCAAATTTATCTTCCAAGTTATTTAATTCAATTGATTTTTTTGCCATATTATATACTTGCTTTTGTATTTCTACACCTGTTATATGTTTTAAGTTAGTCTTTGCACATAATAGTATACTTATTATACCTGTGCCAGTTCCTAAATCTAAAACCTTTGCATCTTTTTTTATATCCTTAGCAAAATCTGATAATAATACACTATCAATTCCAAAACAAAAACCATTTTTATTTTGAATTATTTTTAATCCTTTATATTCTAAATCATCTATTCTTTCATTTTCTTCTAATAAAATATTAAAACCCCTCTTCATAAACAATATTTATACTTTTTTCATATTATATATTATCACATATTTATTTTCAAGGAGTATAGAATGAGTGACCATAATAAAAAAGAAAAAAAATTTAATATTTCACAAAGAAAAGACTGCACAATTCGTTCTATTAAAGAAATAGAATTCTTTTTGTGCAATCTTGATAAAGCAATTAAATCTTTTAAAATATATAAATTCTTAAAATAATCATTCTCTTATAAATTCTTTATTAAATGTTACTCCATCATCAGAAAATCCTTTATCTTTTTCTCCATCTATTAAAAACATTACTTTATTAACTTCTGTAAGTTCTGTAACTGTATTTACAATAGATTTTATAATTAGTTCTTCTTGTTCTTTTCCTAAGTTTTGTTCTTTTACAAATTCGCTCGAAAAATCTAAAAATAATGTATCTTCTTTTAATTCAGCTTTTATCAAACTAGTTCCATCTGGAATTAATTTTAATAATTTTTCATTTTTAGGTCCAGAAATTAATAAATTAATTAATACTTCATATGGATTACTTACTAATTGTTTAGAATCTATTGTTCTTGCTTCAGGTGCTAACTTATATTCATTTGAATCTAAAAAGTATAAAGTAATAACGGTTTGTCTTAATTGCTCTTCTGATATTTCTTCTTGAGGAACATATTCAAATTCACTATTTTTATTTTCTTTTTTAATATTTTTATAAATAAAATATCCTATAAATATTAAAATAAATACAATTATTAATATAGCACCATACATAATAAATCTTTTATTCTTCATACCATTCTCCTTTTTAATTATATTTATTTAATAGTATTATAGACAAGTATTTTTTAGAACTGTTTGTGGATATTTTTTCCATTTTATTATATCAAAAATTCAAAGATTTCTCCGTATATAGCAAGATTAGAGTTCTTTAATTTGTTCAAGGAGAACGAATAGTACATATTCACACTTTCTTCGAAAATATCATTATCAAAATAACATTCTTTCTTTTTTTACATTTCTTATATCTGTATTAAATTATTACCTCATTTTTTAATTTACTTTTTTATTTTATTAATTATTTTTAATTAATTATTTAATTTCGATTTTTTTATTTTATTATTTTTCCAATATTTTATTAATATTATTTTTTGCAATTTTATATCCTAGTTCATAAAGCTCATCAATTTTCTCCATGTCAAGTAAAGATATATCTTTAGTTTTTATTTTTAATAAATAATCTGCTCCCTCTAATTCATAATTAGATAATTCATGGCACAAAATATCCATAGAATTACTTACAACCTCTATTACATTTTTACAACATTTTCCAGCAATTTCTTTTTCAAAAATAACACTAATTACCTTATCTGCGCCAATTTCCTTTAATCCTTTCCATGGAACATTTTCTCTTATTCCTCCATCTATAAGCTCTGTATTATTGTATTTACATGGAGAAAAAACTAATGGATAACTACAACTTGCTCTTACAGCCTTTCCTATATTTATATTATTTTTATATACTATTTCATCAGAAAAACTTCTTCTATTATTCATAGAACAAAAGCAATAAATTTTACCATTATGGACATCTACACTTGGTATTAATAATGGCATTTTTATATCCTCTATTTTTTTTATATTTTTATTCCTTGCCGCTTCTTCTACTATTTTTTCTATTATTTCTCCACTATTTAATCCATTAATAATTATTCTTCTTTTTATTAAAATACCATAAATTAATTTTATTATATTTTTTCCATCTATATATTTAATTTTTTTTGAATATTTCTTAAATAAATAGTAAATTTCCTCATAATTATATCCGCATTGCATATAAGCTAGCAACTATACTACCAGAAGAAGTTCCTGAAATATAATTAATTTTAATGTTTTTTTCTTCTAAAGCTTTTATTACTCCTATATGTGCAGCTCCTTTAATTCCTCCCCCGTGCTAAAGCTAAACCAATCTCCATAAATATCACCAATATAATATATATTTAATTTATATTTTTTTATGAAGATTTTATTTTAATTATTTATTAAAAATATTTTTTATTTATATTTATTTATTAATATATTTTTTTAATTTAAATTATTTTAAATATTCAGATAATTTTGTATTTTTAAATTTTTATTTCTTTATTTTTAATTATTATTTGTTTAATTATTATATTATTTAAATATTTATTTTTATTTTATGAACTATTTAAATTTATTAAATAAATAATAATTTTTATTTTGTAATTTTTAGTTACATTTTTTTATAAAAATTTCGTATTAATTTTCTATAAAATTTTTCGTATTTTATTTACAAATTGCCAAATATTATTCTTGGATATTTTTTTAATTCTATTTTTCTAATTTTTGTATTTTGTCTTTTTGCCATTTATACTTTTTTAATTTTTCATAAATATTATATAAATTCAATTTACATTTTCTTACATTACTTTTTTTATCTTTCTACTTAACAAATTTTTTCGAAGCTATTAATATCTATATTTTTAGTGTTATGTCTACCTTTCTTTTTTATATTTTTTCTGACAATTTTTTATTTTTTTTGCTACTACTTTATAAGTTTTATTCTTAAACATACACTGTTTTTGTTGCTTTTTTGCTCATTTCTAAACTGCTATAATTTTATTTAAATATTCTATTTTTCTATTTATGTATACTTTGTGTTCTTATCCTATCATAACTACTTTCCTTTAATTCCGCTATATTTCATCATCCCTTTTTTATTATTTTTTTTAATTATTATCATTATTCAAAATTAAATATAGAAGTTTATTCATATAATAAAGAACTTAAAATTATAATTTTATTTTGTAATTTCAAGTTCTTTAAACTGTGAAGATTATTCTATTTATATTTTTCAATTGATATGTAAAAAACTTTTTTAGTGGTTTACATATTGTTTTATTTTATAATGTTTCTGTTTGTCTTTTTCATTTAAACTAATCCCATCTAATTTCAATTCATTACCTTTTTGTTTTTATTTTTATACTTACTTTTTATAATTAATTGATTAAATATTTTAAATCTACTTTTTACTTTTTTATATTTTTATAAACTTTCGATTCCATTTTTTTACATTTGTTTGTTCTTTTATCTTATCATAGATTTTTATACTTATCCTTTTTATTTTATAAATTTACATTCTATTTAATTCTTTATCTTTCTATTATTTATTATTTAACTATTAATTATTTAATATTTATCATTTATTATTACCATTTGCTTTTATTTGTTTATTTATTTTTACTATAGGTATGGGATTTATTTTATCTACAATTACTGTATTTATGAGAGATATGTTTTATATATATGGAATTATTATAACAGTATGGACTTATTTTACTCCGATTATGTATGATATTTCAATGATTGGTCCAAAATTACAATTTTTATTTAAACTAAATCCATTATATCAATATATAGATTTTGCTAGAACTATTATTTTATATGGTAATTGTCCTAGTTTAACTAGTTTTATTGCTTGTTTAGGAAGTTCGTTATTATTCTTATTAATTGGTTTAGCTGCTTTTAGGAAAAATCAAGATAAATTTATTTATTATGCATAGGTGGTGAAATAATGAAAAGAAATAGTTGTATAAAAGATGAAATAATGATAGATATAGAAAATGTTTCAATGAGATTTAATCTAGGTATTGAAAAGGGTTTTTCTTTCAAGCAATTCTTTGTAGATTTATTTAATCCTAAAAAAAGAAAAAAGAAAAAGAAAGAAGAATTTTATGCATTAAGTGATGTTGATATAAAAGTTAAAAGTGGTGAAGTTATTGGACTTATTGGTAGTAATGGAGCAGGTAAATCAACACTTTTAAAAATAGTAGCAGGAGTTATGAAACCTACCAAAGGTAGTGTAAAAGTAATGGGAAATGTTTGTCCTATGATTGAACTTGGAGCAGGTTTTGATATGGAACTTACTGCTAGAGAAAATATTTATTTAAATGGTGCAATACTAGGATACTCTAAGGAATTTATTGAAAGTAAATTTGATGAAATAGTGGAGTTTTCTGAATTACAAGAATTTCTAGAAGTTCCTGTTAGAAATTTTTCTTCAGGTATGATTGCTAGACTTGCTTTTTCAATTGCTACAATAGTTGACCCAGAAGTATTAATAGTAGATGAAATATTATCCGTGGGAGACTTGGCATTCCAACAAAAAAGTGAAGAAAAAATGCGTTCAATGATTGGGGGAGGTACTACTGTATTATATGTTTCACACTCAGTTGATTCAATTAAGAGTTTATGTGATAGAGTAGTATGGTTAGAACATGGTAAAGTAGTTGAAATTGGTGATACTAAAAAGGTATGTGACCACTATATTGAAACTGTTGTAGGGGAGGAATAAGTATGAAATTATTAACTGTAATAGTTCCTGTATATAATACAGAAAAATATATTAAAAGATGTTTAGATTCACTAGATAATGAAGAAGTAAATGATTTATTAGAAGTCTTAATAGTTAGTGATGGAAGTAAAGATAATGCTATAAATATTGCTAAGGAATATGAAAAGAGATTACCAGATACATTTAAAATAATTGAAAAAGAAAATGGCGGACATGGTTCAACAATTAATAAAGGATTAGAACTTGCTACTGGTAAATATTTTAGAGTATTAGATAGTGATGACTGGGTAGATAATAATGATTTTGTTACTTTTGTTAAGAAATTAAAGGAATTAGATGTAGATTTAGTAGTAACAGATTATAGAAAAGAATTTGTTTATGAAGGAAAAAGTGAAAAATTAGTTTATAAGGATTTGGAACCTAATAAGAAATATGATTTTGATACTTTTGATTTAAAACTATTAAATGGTGAATACTTTGTTATGGCAACTTCAACATATAAAACTGAAGTTCTTAGAAAGAGTAATTTAAAATTAATGGAAAAAACATTCTATGTAGATATGCAATATAATGTTGTACCAATACCTATGGTTAATGATTTTATTTATTTAGATTTAGATATTTATAGATACTTTATTGGTAGAGTAGAACAAAGTGTAAATACATCATCATTTGTAAAAAATCATAAAAATCATGATAAAGTAGTTAAATATTTAATTGAATATTATACTAATTTAAAAAATATTAGTGATGTAAAAAGAGAATATATAAAAATAATTATTAAATATATATTATTTACTCATTATTCAATATATTGTATTTATTTCCGTAACTCCAAGAAGCAGAATTCTTTTGAGTAAAAACATCATATTCGTATTTAGAATTATTTAAAAGCTTATATGTAACTAATCCTTCCGAAGAATTAACTGGTGGATAAAACCAGCTTATTACAAGAATTCTCTTCTTCAACATTATTCCTCTTTCCCCTTTACTAATCTTCCACATCTATTTATTATCTTACTAAATAAATAAGGGTTTATTTTAACGAACTTGAATTTTGTTTTTCTATTATATCTAATTATTCCAATTTTGTTCATCATGCTATAAAGTTCACTATTAGCATTTTTTAGATATTTATCAAAGTTTTTAACTTCTTTATATAATTTATTTTTTTCAGTTTTTAAAACGTTTAATACTATTTCTTCATTTTTTTCAAGCTCA
>OIZL01001414.1_pt1 | contig 13035 bp, 1 predicted proteins | sample 1588541 | NCBI WGS metagenome assembly OIZL01 (sample SAMN03283285) | human gut metagenome | biome: human-associated habitat; material: feces | host: Homo sapiens | place: Peru | collected 2012 | reverse complement strand
GTCTCCAGAGCACGGTGACGAGCATCGCGCGGGTCATGGCATCATCCGGGCTGAAGGTGTCGGGGGCAGTGCCGTTGAACAGCTCATGCTGGTTGGCAAACTTCACGCCCTCATAGAACCAGTCTGCCTCCTTGACATCCTTAAACGGATTGACCCAAGGCTTCGACGGCTCGGCGTTCTTCTCGTAAATCGCCGTAACCGTCAGGTTTTCGGTAACATTGTCGAACGCCTTGTCCCAGCCCTTGAAGGTGTAACCCTCATGTTCGGGCGCAGCAGGCGCAGTTGCGGCCTTGCCCGCCTCGACCTCGACGGTCGAGATGCTTTCCCCGGTCAGACCATCCACGAAGGTAACGGTATAGGTCGTCGGAGGAATCGGCGTTTTGGAATACTGTGCCGTATAGGTAATGTCGCAGCTGACCGCAGCAATCTCCGGCGTCCAGCCGGTGAAGCTGTAGGTGTATTCGCCGTCAGGCGCCTTGTCCGTGCTGCCCTTAAAGCTGGGCATCTCGCCTTCCTTATAGGCTTCGGTCGTCGTCACGCCGTCTACATCCCACGTGACATGGAACGTCTGCGGGGCAATGACAGGGTTCTCATTGCCGCCGATCGCACCGTAGTAGAAGCCATAGAGCTTCCCGTTCGGCGACCAGTCGAAGAAGTCGTAGTTCAGACCGTAAATGCCGCCGGTACCGTAGAACAAATCGCAGGTGTACCGGTCATTGCGCAGCTGTTTGGTATAGACCGGCGTGCCGTCCTTGTCGTAGATCGTCAGCGTTGCGTAGTCATCGGCGTGTGCGTGCGTGAGCTTTACCCCATAGACGCGGCTGCCCTCCGGGAGATCGATCCACTCATTTTCCGCTGTCGTCCACGTTTTCTTTCCGGTTTTATACTGTAGGCCGATCATCAGCTGGTTGTCGTTGTGATACCAGAAATCGAGCAAAATCTGCTTGCCGTGGTCGGAGTTGGAAAGCGTCGTGCGCAGACGGTTGTCCGCCGCTGTAGGACGAACCGTATAGGAGAATTCCCATTCGTCGCGGAACACCTGCAAGTAATACAGCTGCGCCTTCCCCTCGATCTCGTTCCGGGTGAACACTGCATCCGGATTATTCTCCGCAGTCACCAGCGCTTTTTTCTGATCGATCAGGAATTCTTCCTTACGCGGATAGCTCGGGTCGCCCTCGTCGTCGCCGTCGACATGGGTCACTGCCGCATTGTCAAAATAGACCACCGTGTCGTCCGTGAGCGCTTCAATGCCAAGATAGAGATTTCTGTCCGTCCCGGTGAATTCCAGCGCATACTCGGTAAATCCGCCGGCTTGTACGGCTTTCTCCGCCACGAGTTCTCCGGTCAGAATGTCCTTGACAAACAGCCTCGCCGCACCGCTTTCCAGCTTTACGGTCGCCGTGAAAACCTTTTCGCGCGCTTTCATGTAAAGTCCCTGCGCCAGCTCCGCCCGTCCGGCGAGCTTTGCGCAGCGGCCGTCCTCGGAATCGACCTCTGTGACGCTGCCGCCGTGGCTGGTGACCGTCCAGTTGCTCAGGCCGGTAATCCAGTCGGGGTGATCGGCATCGTTGCGCTCAAAGTCGCCATACACAAACTGATTGGTGCTGTGCAGAGCAAAGTCCGTTACAAGATCTGTCACCTTGACCGGGCGGAGGTTCGGCGTGCGGTCGAACCGGCAGTTGAAAATACGGATCTGCGAAACGCTGGAGTAGTCCTCCTCCAAGCTGGTAAAGTAGGGCGTTCCGTAGTAAGGATTATCATACCAGCACGCAGAGGTATTGAAATGGCAATCCTCCGCCGTGATGTTCTTAATCTCCTGCTGGGACAGATCGTCACGGTTGGTGCCCCATGCGATAAAGGTCAAGCCCTTTCCGCCGACGAAGCTGCTGTGCTTCACCGTAACATCCCGCACATCATTGTCGAGCGTGCCGTCGGACTTCCACCACGGGCTGACCTGCCCGCGCGGGTCCTCTACATGGCAGGACAATACCACGGAGTCGTCGTTGGAATAGCCAAAGCAGCGGTTGATGAAAATGTCCTTGGAATTCACAAGGTCGATCATATCCGCCTCTACGCAGGCCGGGAGGCTCATGCGCAAGTCGGAATAGGTCACGCGCTCGCAGCTGACCGCCGGGCAGAAATAGCCGCCGGCGCGCGTCAGGCTCAGTCCGGACAGCTCAACATTCTTGCAGGCGTAGAGTCCGACGGAGAAAAGATGAACAAGGCTGGCGCAGCCGATGTCCCGATCCTCGCCGGAGCAGCCGTCGAACGATTCATTGCCGTAGTCACAGCCGCGAATCGTACCCTTGCCGGTGATGCGAATGTTTTCCGCCTCATAGGCGCTGATCATGGGGTAGTTGGTGCAGAAGGCGGCGGCGCACCATGTGATCGGCGGCCACAGCTCTGCGTTGTGTCCATAAGCGGCGGCATAGGTATAGTCCGCGTAGCGGGGCGACTGCCAAAGCACCGCTCCCTCTTCAATTCGCAGCTCGACATTGCTCTTGACCTGCACATTGGTAATGATATACCGTTTGCCGTAGAAGTTCCCCGGCTCGCCGGGAATGATCACCGTGCCGCCGCCCTGCGCGGTCATGTCGTCAATTGCCGCCTGAATGGCAGTCGTATCATCGGTGAATGCATCACCCTTCGCATTGTAGGGAGCATCTGTCACCGTAACGCTGCGTTCCGGAATCGTAACGGGATACAGGTTTTCCTCCAGCTCCGCACCGTTTTCAATTGCAAAGCGGTCGCCCAGCCGCACATCACCCACCGCTGCGAGGAACATGGAGGAAAGGCGGGTCATATTCCCGTTCATCAGCGGGAAGGTCATAGTAAAGTCCGTTCCGTCCGGAGTCACGGTCGCTAACACATCACCCTCGATATCATTGGCAACGTTCCGCATTTCCGTCTCATAGAGGGTAACGGTCTTTCCGCGATACGCGGCGTTCAATCTGCCCGTTACGGTAACGGTCTTTTCCGAAAAATCGGCAGTACAGGAGAGAATTTCCCCGGCAAAGTCGACCAGCGGCGCTTCGCGCTCAAAGCTGATAGAGTCGATCGAAAGCGTACCCGCGCTCGCGCCCAGCGGTTCAATCCGCACCGAGCGGATATAGCCGGAAAGCGTGGTCTTTGAGAAGTTGGCGTACAGCGAAACCGGGTCAGAGTGCGCCGCTACCGGCACTTCGACCGATGCGCTGCCGTTGTCCGTCGTGACGGTGACCTTGAGCGCAGTCGCTGCGGTGTCGTTCTTTACCCGCAGGAACACCGTATTGCGCAGCGGCAGCAGGGCGGAATAACGGTGTCCGCGCGCCTCCAGAATCAGCGGGCTTTGCAGCGCAGCATTTTCACCTTCCACGTCCAGCAGCAGCGCGCTGCCCTCGTGGCGGATCGTGCCGTTTTCCGCCGTAAACATGGCGACCGATTCGTCAGAGTCAAATTCAAAGTCATAATCAAAGATCGTCTTTTCCTCCGACGAAAGCTTCACGTCTTTCACCGCAATGGTGCAGTTATAGCTCTGCAAATAGCACAGGCCGTTGGCCAGCTTGCCGTTAAAGTTCTGATAATGGTAGCAGACAAGATCTCCGTCAGCATAGAGGGCAAGAACATTGTTCTTCAGAATGATCTTAAAATCATGCCATTCGCCGTTTTTCAGCGGATGACTGACCTGCGGCGTGATCCACGCGAGCGGGCCGTCCGTTCCCTGCGGCATATGCGTGATCCAGCAGCATTCGCCGCCGTAACCGGCATAGGTACCGTACTGGAACAAATACGTGTCACCGTCCGGGCAGACAAACGCAAACGTCAGGTTGGCATCGGCGGCGGTGACATTGCTGGTGACCTTCGCCGAAAATTCGATGCAGTCCGTATTGACCGGATAATTGTAGCTGACGCGGGGCAGGAACTCCGTACCATTGTAGTAAAGCGCCTTTTCTTCCTCGTTCCAGCTCCAGTTGCTGTTATAGCCCCACGCTTCCGGGAAGCCCTTGTTCCCGAGGTCGTCCACGTCAACGTTTTCCAGCGAGTTGATGCGAGCGCTCGCGGGTACGGCGTAATCGTTGATGCGCGGGACCGCGTTGTCAAACACGCCCGCAAATTCGCCGTAGATCAGATGCATCAGCGCGCCGTCAATATAAAATGCAATGTAATCCTTTTCCAAGATGACCTTGAAATTCGTCCACTTTCCCGTTTCCAGTACGGGGTTGGCATTGCCCTTGTTGAGGTACTCCTCCCCGCCCTCGGACGGATAACGGATGACGGACGCATAGTGATAAACCGGGGAATACATAAAATAATAGGCATCCCCGTCTGCGGCCGTCAGCCACAGGCCAATATGTCCGTTGTCGGCAGCAACCGTGCCGTCGATGCGGAGATCGACATCCACGCAGTTCGTCGTTACCGTCTTGTTGTATATGATCTGATGGGCAGCTCCCAAGTCGCTGCCGTCATAGGTAAATCCATCTTCATTTTTCGTCCAACCGCTATAGGACCATTCTTCGGGCTGAATCGGCTCGAGGCTATTCACCCGCGCGGAAAGCGGTATCGCATAGTCATTGATCTTTGGGACCGCATTGTCAAATACGCCCGCGAAATCGCCGGAGATCTGGTGCATCAACGCACCGTCGATATAAAACGCAATATAATTCGCTTCTAGGAGGACCTTAAAATTCGCCCACGTTCCCGTTTCCAGCACGGGGTTGGCGCTGCCCTTATTCAGGTATTCCTCACCGCCTCCGGCCGGATAGCGAATGACGGACGCATAGTGATAAACCGGGGAATACATGAAATAATACGCGTCACCATTTGCAGCCGTCAGCCATACACCAATATGTCCGTTGTCCGCAGCGGCCGTGCCGTCGATGCGAAGATCGACATCCACGCAGTTCGTCGTCACGGTTTTGTTATATACGACCTGATGGGCAGCTCCCAAATCGCTGCCGTCATAGGAAAATACGTCCTCGTTTTTCACCCAGCCGGTATACGTCCATTCCTCCGGCTGCATCGGTTCCAGACTGTTCACCCGCGCAGACAGCGGCACCGCATAATCATTGATTGCGATCGTGCCGCCGCTCCACACACCGGTGAAGCTGCCCGCTTCCTTAAAAACCAGGGAACCGCCAATATAAAAAGCAATATAACTGTCTTCCAGAATGATTTTGAAGTTTGTCCACTCTCCCTGCGGTACGCTGGGATAGGCAGAGGTGCTGTTCAGATAGGTTTCCGCACCACCGGAGTTCTTGATGATTGCGGCATATCCTTGCACATTGTAGGTAAAATAATACGTATCGCCGTTGGCCGCCGTAAAAAACAGGCCGGCGCCGCCGTTTCCTGCATTGGCTGCGCCGTCAATCCGAAGGTCAACATCCACGCAGTTGGTGTCAACAGGCGCTTTGTGAATGATCTGATATGCCGCGCCGGTATCCGTACCGGCATAGGAAAGCGAGCCGTCGGCGTTCAGGCTCCATGCGTCAGCATAAATCCAGTCCTCCCAGCTGTTGCTCGCCGCGGCCGCCGCACAGGGAGCAATGCTACATATCATCGTAGCCGTTATCAGCCAAACCAGTATGTGCACTAGAGATTTGTTTTTCATTTTTTCCTTCCTTTCTGTTACAATATCGTGCCTTGGGAATGTGACGCTGCACCGCAGTGCCGAAGGTTCAGCGACGCTTGCTGCGCAGTTCAAGTCCGTCGAGCGCAAAACGCAGAGGTTATGGAGCGCTCCGGGCGCTGCTATGAACGCATCGCCAAAATCCTCCACAAAACCGAGCGCTATCCCCCGGCGGGCAACCCTTAGCTATTTATTTACAGTTTATCCTGTTTTCACATTTTTGTCAATCGGTTTTACAATGATTCCAATAATTCAGCACTATGCCCCAACAAAACCGATTCTTTTTGTCGGATTTATCTAAGTAACCGCAAATTTATTATAACAACCCCAGCCGAGCTCGACGCAGCGGATTGACACCTTGCGGATTTACGTTTGTTTCTTCCAAGCTATCCTCAAAATTGAACGGCCCCCGGTTCTAAGTAAGAACCGGGGGCCGTTCAGACTGTCAAAGAACCCCCTGCTTTCGTCACTTGAAAGCAGGGGTTCTTTGACAGTCTGGGCCTCCCACAGCGAAACCCGCTGTGGGAGGCTTGCTTTTCTTGGGGATTATTTTTTGATGCTCTGGGCGTAGCGGGCGAGGATGGTTGCAACCTGAGCGCGGGTGGCGCTGGCAGCGGGGGCGAGGTAGTCCTTGCCGTTTTCGTTGCTGCCCTTGACGAGGCCGGCGGCGTTAGCCCATGCCAGTGCGTCCTTCGCATAGGCGCTGACCTTGTTCGCATCCGGGAACGCGTTGAGGTTCGCACGCTTGCCGGTATCGACGCCCTTCTTCTCCGCATAGCGGAACAGGATGGCGGCAATCTGCTCACGGGTCACTTCGTCGTTCGGGGCAAAATGGGTTGCATCAACGCCGTTGACGATACCGTTCTCGGCGGCCCATGCCACAGCGTCGGTGTAGTATTCCTTCGCAGGAACATCAACGAAGCTGCTGGCCTTCGTGGCGGCGGTCTTGCCGTCCAGTCTCCAGAGCACGGTGACGAGCATCGCGCGGGTCATGGCATCATCCGGGCTGAAGGTGTCGGGGGCAGTGCCGTTGAACAGCTCATGCTGGTTGGCAAACTTCACGCCCTCATAGAACCAGTCAGCCTTCTTAACATCCTTAAACGGATTGACCCAGGGCTTCTCCGGCTCGTTGTAATCCGGGTCCTTCGCGCCGCAGACGGTGCAGACGCCGTTTTCAAACTTGTGGCCGGTCGCCTTGACGACCTCCTGCTTCACAAGAACCTCGTTGCAGACGGAGCAGTGCTTGCCCGCCGTCTTGCCGGCTTCGGTACAGGTCGCAGGAACTGCTGCATCAACAACCTCGGTGTGGCCCGTGGCGCGGATGACGCTGCCGGTCTTGAGCAGAACGCCGCAGGACTTGCAGTAGGTATCGCCGGTGTAGCCGTCAACGGTGCAGGTCGCGGTCTTGGCGTTGCGCAGCTCGGTTTCGGTATGAGCGCAATCCGCGTTCGGATCCTTCAGCGCAACGTTGTCGATCGCAGCCTTGTCGCCCTCGGCGTCTTTGGAGCGGCTGTAGTGGAAGGCAAAGCGGACGTTCTCCTTGCAGTAGAGCGTGGGAACCGTGACCTCGGCAGAGCCGCTGTAATACCATCCCGAAAGATTCGGGATATCCGCCGCGTTCCAGATGGTATCCCATGTTTCGCCGCCGTCCGTTGAAGCCTCTACTGTCAGCTTCATCTGGCCGGACGTAATTGCATAGCGGCCAAACGCAAAGTCGAAGGTCAAAACAGCCTTCTTGCCGTTCAGATCAACGGCAGGCGTGATGAGATATTCATCCTGCTTGTTGGAGTTCGACCAGTCCTCATAGTCGTTGGTCACAACGGCAACAGAGGTATTGTTGAGGTCCGTCAGGCTGCCCTTTTCCCATGTCATGGAGCTGGTGGCCTTGGAGGCGACGCTCCAGCCACGGGTCGGGAAGTCGGCATCTTCAAAGTCGTTGGCGAAGTAAACACCGGGAACGCCGCTGGAAACCTTGAAGCGGGCCTCGATGGTGTGTGCGCCGGTGACGTTCTCAAAGGTGTAGCTCGTGACCGCACCGATGGAGGTGCCGTCGACCAGCACGTCGCTGATCTCGTAGCCAACCATTGCCGTGATGGTGTAGGTCTGGCTCTCGCCGTTCTTGACGTAAGTACGGCCTGCGGGCGTAATCGCGCCGCCCTCGCCTGCCGTCGCGGTGATCTTGGCGTAGCCCTCGATGTCGGTCTGGACACCGGTGGCCTCGAGCTTCACATTGTCGATGGCCGCGATACCGGAAGTGTCCTCACCGGCGGGCTTGACATAGTGCCAGCTGATCAGCGTGTTGCCGGTGCAGAGCGCAGCAGGAATGGTAACAAACGCACGGTCGGACGGGACATAGGAGGACGCGGAATCGCCGATTGCATCCTTGGCGTTCCAGAGGGTCGTCCACGTGCTGCCGCCGTCAATCGAAGCCTCGACGGTGAAGGTCATCTCGCCGCGCTTGACCGCGTAGTACGAGAAGGCATAGTCAAATTCGAGGTTCGTGTCGGTCGCGCCCATGAGATTGACCGCCGGGGCGATCAGGCGCTCGTTCTGATTGGTGCCCTCGTCATAAGAAACGTAAGCAGCCTTCGTCTTGTTGAGGTAGACATAGCTGTAACGCCGCCACGTCGTCTTCTCGGACGAGGCGCTGTCAAGCTCCCAGCCCTCCGGCGGGAAGCCTTCGCCTTCGAAGTCCTGCTCGAAGAGAATCTCCGGCGTTTCCGGAATCAGCTCAAAGCGGGCCTCGACATAGTAGTTCTGGTCGATGTTTTCCAGCGCGTAGGTCGCGGTTTCGGTAACGCGGCGGCCGTTGACGCGGTAGGAGGTGAAGCGGTAGCCGCTGTTCGGCGTGGCCGTCAGAGCGAGGCTGCCGCCGTCCTGCACGGTCTGCGCGCCGCTCGGCGAAACGCTGCCGCCCTCCGTCGCCTCGACATTGACCGTATGACCGGTGCTGCCGGTTGCTTCGCGGAAGGTCACATTGACGCTGTGGTCAACGCCGACCATCTCGAAGGTGTAGTAGTTGATGGAGCCGAGCTCCTTGCCGTCCACGACAAAGGAGGCAACCTCGTAGCCCTCGTTCGGAATTGCAGTGAAGGTCTTGGACGTACCCTTGCGGACCAAGACTCTGCCGGTTGCGGACAGTGTGCCATTCTCGCCTGCGGTGGCGTTGACGGCGATATAGTCCTCGGCGCGGTCCTTATAGATCTTCATGTCGCGGAAGCCAAACTGTGCGCCGCCCTTGCTGGAGGTATAGACGAAGGCGAAGCGGACGTTGTCCTTGCCCTGATAGGCATCGGGAATAACAACCTTGGCCTGCGTGTTCGTCCAGTCGGCAAACAGGCCGGAATCGCGCAGATTCCAGATGGACTTCCAGTTCGCGCCGTTGTCTGCGGAAACGTAGACATCAACGTTATAATGCGGATACTGGGCACAGAACGTATAGCTGGCGTTAAAGGTAAAGATCATGTGCGTCGGCGTGCTCTGGCCGGACAGGTCATAGGCCGGAGAGTAGAGCCATTCGTTCTGATCGATCTCGTCGCCCTCGACGCCCGCGAACCAATCCTTGTCGCGGATCCAACCCTTGATAGAATTGCTCTTGGACTCGACCGACCAGCCGTCGGGCAGCCACTTGCCCTGGAAGTCCTCGGCATAGAGCACCATATCGTCGGTGACTTCCACCTCGGCGTAATCGTCGGTGTTGTTCTTCGCCCGGATATAGCCCTGGAAGGTGTTGCCTGCATAGTCGTGAACCGTCAGGCCGATTGCCTCGCCATAGCCGGTGATATCGATGTCCTTGAGGACGGTCGTTGCACCCGCAGTATTCTCGCCGACACCGATGGTCTTGTAGACCTTGCTGTACTTCGCGTCGGTCAGCACGACAGCGGCAACGTACTGGTTGTCCTTGAGCGTGATCGTTGCGTAGTAGCGGCCCTCGGATTCACGGATAGAGATATCGGTAACTTCAGGCTTCTCGGTATCGACCGTGATGGGGAACGACCACGAATCGCGGAGGTTTGCGGACGCATGCTTGTTATAGATCGGCGTGGTCGAGATGGTGACCGTCGCCTTGGTATCATTCGGAAGATCAAAGCCGTTCTTGTCCGTGCCGTACCACGGGTCGATTGCATCGCCGTTGTCGGTGAAGGCACCGGCAGGGGCGACCTGATAGGCGCTGGAATCATAGATGGACTTCGGCTCATAATCGACGGTCTTTTCATAGTAGACCGTGCCGTCCTCGCCCTTGATCTCATAGGTCAGCGTCCGCGCGGAACGCAGCATACCGGTGTAGACCCACGTCAGGGAGTCGAGGAAATCGTCGTTGTTCGGGGAGATGGCGTTGCGGTCAGCCAGATACGGGATGGTGTAGTCGTAGTTGTTCTGGCCGAGGTAGGTGTGCATGGTCTTTTCCATGGACTCCAGCAGAGCCTCGTTGTTATAGGTCTGCGCAGTGGTGTCCTCCTCGGAGCCGAGGGTCTCCCACCAGAAGCCGGAGTCGATGATCGGAGCCTTCGTCCAGTCGCCGTAGAAGGCAAGGAACGGGGCGTTCAGGTCGATGCCGTCCTCGTTTTCCGAGCCGTCAGCGTTGGCAGCCTTCAGAACGGCCCAGCCTTCGACAAACGCGCCGTTGACAAACTTCGCAAGGTCCTGCTTCGGATTGGTAAGGGTGACGGTGAGGACGACTTCCTTCTCGCCATGCGCCGGAACGACGACCAGATTGTTTTCCACATTGGTCGTGAAGGTGCTGGGCAGGAATACGTCCTTTTCGGTCATGAGAACGTTGCCGTCCTCGTCCTCCTTCGTGCCGTCAGTGAGAACGAGCGAGGAGGCGTTATAATACAGCGTGCTGTCGCCGGTGTTGTGCACCGTGAACTTCAGCTCATACACGCCGGTCTCGGCCACGTCGTCGCCAAGCTCCATCTTCGGGCGGTCCATGCCGGAAATGGTGATGTAGCCCTCGGTCTTGACGGCCGCGTTGATATCCATCAGGCCTGCGCCCTGACGGCGCGGAGAAACGGGCGTGTCCTCGTCATAGACGATGCTCGCCGTGCTCATGAGCAGGGTGTCGATCAGATGCTTGCGCTCCGTGGCGTTCATATCGGGGTTCTTCGCCTTGACCGCCTGCGAAACGATCGCCATACCGCCCGCGACGTGCGGAGAGGCCATGGACGTGCCGGACATCAGCTCATAAGAGCTCTTGCCGGGAACAGAGGAATAGATGTTGCCGCCGGGTGCGGTGATCTCCGGCTTGAGCGTCAGCTCGGAGGTCGCGCCCCAAGAGGTAAAGTCGCACATACCGGCAACCGGGGAGGTCACGAGCTTGTCGGAAACGCCAATGGTCAGGTGCTTGTCCTCCTGCTTGGCAAGATAAGCGCCGTCCTGCTGGGAGATGAACGCGATCGGAATTCTCCACGCGCTGATGGACATATAGATGATGCCCGGCTCGTTGTTGTAAACGATCATGGCGACAGCACCGGCCGCCGCGGCGTTGTTTGCCTTTGCCTCATAATACAGGCCGCCGCCGCGCTGCACAACTGCGATCTTGCCCTTGACATCTACCTTCTCGAAGTCCTCCGGCGTGCCGTAGCCATCAACCATGACGTATTCCAGGCTGCCCTTGTTGGCAATGGTGCGCAGCGCCCAGGTGGTCGTGATCTCCTGCGTATCGGCATCGTAGCCGTCGTAGTAGGCGATATCGCGGCCCGCGACCGTGATATACGGAGAAACCATGCTGCCGTTTTCGATGGCCGCAACGGATAGGGACTCATGATAAGTCGAAGGCTCGGAAACGTTGCCGTAGTCCGGGTTGGAGGCAAGCGCCTTGCCGCCGTAGTTGTTCTTGTAGGCCGCGGAGTAGGCATTACCGGCAGCAACCGCCATGGAGATGCCGCTCTTGCCGACGCGATCAAAGACGTTAATCAGGTTGGTGATCCATTCGTCCTGCGATTCATACTCAATGAAGCCGCAGTCCGAGCCGAGGGACATATTGACCGAGTCAACGCCGATGACCATGCAGTCCTCAAGGGCCGCGACGATATCATCATAGGACGCGCCGCCGGAGGACTTAAAGACCTTCATATTGAGGATCTGCGCCTCGGGTGCAACGCCGCTGAAGCCCGCCTTCACACCATCGTTGCCCGCCGCCGTGCCGGCAACGTGGGTGCCGTGGCCGGAGTCGCCGTCGATGGGGTTGCCGTTGGCATCATGATCGCCGTAGTCAAACTGGAAGGGAATCTTTTCGTTGTAATACAGCGTGGAGGAGCCGGCATTCGGAGCATCCTTCTCGCAGTTCATGTCGTTTCCGTCCAGCGCCCTCTGAATGTCCTCGCGGGTCAGGCGGGGATTCTTCGGTGCATCCTGAAACAGCTCATGCGCCATGTAAACGCCGGTGTCGAGGATAGCGACGACGGTACCCTCGCCGTTATAGCCGGTCGTGTTGGCATAGCCGCCGCCGATCATGCCGTTGCTGGTGGTCATGTCCGGGTCCAGCTCAAACGTCGGCGCGATGAATGCGGCCTCAACGCCCTCGACCTCGCGGATCTCCTGAAGCTGTGCGTAGGTCACGTCGGCGGAGAAGCCGTTGGTCAGCGTGGCGTAGCTGTGTTTGACGTCCAGCGTGTCGCCGTCCAGCACCTGCTTGGAGATACGCGTCTGCACAGTGGCCTGCGCCTTGCGCATCCGGTCCTGTGCGGCGCGGGTCGGACGGCCGCTTTCGGGGATCTCGGACTCGTCGAGCAGGACGATCACGCGGACGATCTGCTCCGGGTCGATCTCTGTTTCTTCCTGTTCCAATGCCTTGGCGGTGGACTCATGCGCACCGATCAGGGCGTTGGCGACCTGCTGACCCGTGGATTCCGGCTCCGTCGTGCCGTCCTTCGCCGCAAACGCAGCAGACGGCAGAACGGAGAGCAGCATCGCAACGAGCAGCAGCCATACGCATACTTTTTTCATTCTGTTCTCCTTTGTTTTATTACAACCGACGCAGCCCCCGGCCGCGCCGACTGTCGGTTTCCTTTTGCCATGTAGTTTCCCGTGCGCATCAGCGCCTTGGCTTCCCCTCCGGGGAAGCTGTCACGACCTCTGGTCGTGACTGATATGGCCCCCGCGCCGCAGCGCACGTTATGGCACGGCCCGCACCAAAATCGAAGTGCCGGCAATTGCGGGCAAAGCCCGCTGTCCTTGCAAAGCAAGGACGCAATCCCTCAGACACGCTCCGCGCACCAGCTCCCTTTACACAAGGGAGCCTTTCGACTGCGTACCGGCCAATGGCTCCCTTGTGTAAAGGGAGCTGTCAGCGAAGCTGACTGAGGGATTGCCTTCGCGCCTCCGGCGCGAAATTTCAATTGTGCCGATAGGCACGCCTTCACTGGCCACTATTCACTCGTCCCACTGCCAGCACGGGCGGTCAATGACCGCCCCTACGGCGTGGAGGG
>OIZL01001413.1_pt1 | contig 13040 bp, 10 predicted proteins | sample 1588541 | NCBI WGS metagenome assembly OIZL01 (sample SAMN03283285) | human gut metagenome | biome: human-associated habitat; material: feces | host: Homo sapiens | place: Peru | collected 2012 | reverse complement strand
CGGTACGCACGGTGGTGTGAGAGGCCGGGGCTATTCAGGCCCCTCCTACTCGATTATTCGGCTTCGTAGAATACCTTCATGCCCTTGTAGGTCATGTAGGTATCGAGCTTGGAAACGATTTCCATGGGGGCGTGCATGGACAGGACGGGAACGCCGGCATCGACGGTGGGAATGTTGCGGTTTGCCATGTAGCAGGCAACCGTGCCGCCGCCGCCCTGATCGACCTTGCCCAGCTCGCCGGTCTGCCAGATGACATCCTGTTCGGAAAACAGCTTGCGGACGTAGGCCATGACCTCGGCCGACGCGTCGGATGAGCCGGACTTGCCGCGTGCGCCGGTGTACTTAAAAATGCCGGTGCCGTAGTTGATCTTGGTGTTGTTGCGGCGGTCGCAGGTCTCGGCGTAGATGGGGTCGTAGGCGTTGCTCACGTCGGCCGACAGGCAGAACGAGCTTTCAAAGCAGCGGCGGCGGTCTGCGCCGGTGGCCTTGCAAAGGTCGCGCATGAAGGTTTCAAAATACTGGCCCTGCATACCGGAGATGCCGACCGAGCCGATCTCCTCCTTGTCCGCGAGGACGCAGACGGCGGTCTTTTTCGGCGTGCCGAGGGTCAGCAGCGGCTTGAACGCGGCATAGGCGCACACGCGGTCGTCATGGCCGTAGGCGGCGATCAGGCTGCGGTCGAAGCCCACGTCGCGGGCGGGACCGGCGGGGACCATCGTCAGCTCGGCGGAGAGGAAATCGTCCTCCGTCAGGCCGTATTTTTCGTGCAGCAGGCACAGCACGGCGAACTTGATGCGGTCGGCACCCTCGTCATCCTTGAGCGGACGGCTGCCGAGCAGGATGTTGAGGTTTTCGCCCGTCACGCCCTCGGCCAGCGTCTTTTTCATCTGGTCGGCGGCGAGGTGGATGAGCAGGTCGGTCACGCAGAAGATGGGATCGGCAGGGTCCTCGCCGACGGTGACCTTCACGACCGTGCCGTCCTTCTTCGCGACGACACCGTGGATGGCCAGCGGGGTGGTCGTCCACTGATATTTTTTGATGCCGCCGTAGTAGTGGGTCTTGAAATAGGCCATTTCGGCATCCTCGTACAGGGGATTCGGCTTGAGGTCGAGGCGCGGGGAGTCGATGTGCGCGGCGCAGATGTGCGTGCCGTTGTTCAGGCTCTCCGAGCCGATGACGGCAAAGATGACGCTCTTGCCGCTGTTGTTGCCGTAAACGCGGTCGCCGGGCTTCAGCTCCATGCCGGGGCGATAGGCGCGGAAGCCGGCCTTTTCGGCCTCGGCGATCGTCCAATCGACGGCCTCGCGCTCCATCTTACAGGCACTGATGAAGTCCATATACTCCTTGCAGTACGGCTCCATCGCCGCGAGATCCTCCTCAGAGATACGGTCATAGCCGTTCTTGGGTGCAAAGAGCAGCTCCTTGCGCAGTTCTTCGTAATTTGCCATATGAATAACTCCTTTCAGAAATTGCTTACAATCTGCGAAAAATTCCGGCTGCGTTTCGCGCCGGTTTTCCAGCGTGTAGTCCGCGGACGCGGAAAAATCGGCGTCGCTTTTCTGCGCGTGCAGGCGCGAGAACGCATAGTCACGGGAAATGCCGTCGCGCTGCATCAGGCGGGCGATGCGGGCCTCCTCCGGCGCGACGACGGCGACAGTGGCATTGCATATCGCGTTCAAGCCGCTCTCAAAAAGGCCGACGGCATCGATGACGGCAAACGGCTCGTTGCGCCCGTTCAGCCGCCGCCGTACCTCGGAAACGACGCGCGGATGGGTGATGGCGTTGAGGCGCGCCAGCTTGTCCGGGGCGGCAAAGACCAGCTCCCCCAGCTTGCGGCGCTGCAATGCACCGTCGCGGAAGGCGGCGGGAAATTCCGCTTTGAGAGCAGCCAAAAGCTCACTGTCACGCGCCAGCATTTCGTGATACAGCGCGTCGCAGTCGATTGTGTATGCGCCCAGCTCCTGCGCGGCCAGCAGCAGCGTCGTCTTGCCGCAGCCGGAGCCGCCGGTGATGCCAAGAATTTTCATACCCCGGCCTCCGGGTCGATGACGCGGAAGGCGGCGGCCTTTTTCAGGCGGTTGCCGACCGCGTAGGCCACGCCGCCGCCTTCGGGGCAGCGGGCGAAGATGCGGCGCACATCCGGCCGGTCCAGCTCGCGCAGGGCGGAAAACAGACCCGCCGAAAGCGTGCGGACATCGGCGCTCTTTCCGTAGGCGAGAGCGGGACAGCCGCCATAGAGCGGCAGCTCCTCCTCGTAACAAAGCACAGCATCGCCCGGCACGAGGTGGGCGCGGATGTACCTTGCCGCCGCTTCGGACGTGCCGGAAACGATGTAGACCTCGGCGGTGGGGGCGTAGTGCTTATATTTCATGCCGGGGGCGCGGACGACGGTGTCGTTTGCGATCTGTCCCAGCACAGCGCGGTCGATGTCGATCTCGCCGAGGACGGCGCGAAGCTGCTCCGGGGTGATGCCGCCCGGACGCAGCAGCCGCGGGCGCTCGCCGGACAGTTCGATGATGGTCGATTCCACGCCGACGCTGCACGGGCCGCCGTCGATGATCGCCTCGAGCTTGCCGTCCGTGCCGTAGTCGTGCAGGACGTGCTGGGCGGTGGTCGTCGAGGGCTTGCCGGAGAGATTGGCCGACGGGGCGGCGATGGGAACGCCGGATTGGCGGATCAGCTCGCGCGTGACCGCCGTTTGCGGGCAGCGGACGGCCACAGTGTCGAGGTTCGCGGTCGTGCGGCGGGGAATGCAGTCCCTGACCGGCAGGACCATCGTCAGCGGTCCCGGCCAGAATTTTTCGGCCAGAAGCCATGCGCTGGCCGGGATATCATGGCAGTAACGCGTCAGTTCGGCCGGCTCGGCGATGTGGATGATAAGCGGGTTGTCCTGCGGACGGCCCTTGGCCTCGAAAATCTTTGCGACCGCAGCCTCGTTCATCGCGTTCGCGCCCAGGCCGTAGACCGTTTCCGTCGGAATGGCGACAAGGCCGCCCGCGCGAATGATTGCGGCGGCGATTTTGGGTGTCTGTGGGTCGAGTGCGGATAAAAGCTGTGTTTTCATGTTGCCTCCCCGCTTTCGCGCAGCTTTTCGGCCTGGTTGGCGGCGACAAGCGCGTCGATCAGCTCGTCAAGGTTGCCGTTCATGATCGAATCGATTTTGTAAAGCGTCAGACCGATGCGGTGATCGGTGACGCGGCTCTGCGGGAAATTATAGGTGCGAATTTTTTCGTTGCGCATCCCGCTGCCGACCTGACTGCGGCGCTGGCCGGAATAGGCCGATTCGATGCGCTCCTGCTCCATCTGGTAGAGCTTGGACGAGAGCATCATCATGCACTTTTCGCGGTTCTGGAACTGGCTGCGCTCCTCCTGACAGGACACAACAATGCCCGTGGGCTTGTGAATGAGGCGCACGGCCGAGGAGGTCTTGTTAATATGCTGGCCGCCGGCACCGGAGGAGCGGTAGACCTGCATTTCAATGTCCTCGGGCCGGAGATCGACCTCGGCCTCCTCCATCTCCGGCAGGACGGCGACTGTCGCGGTAGAGGTGTGGACGCGGCCGCCGGATTCCGTCTCCGGCACGCGCTGAACGCGATGCACGCCGGACTCGAATTTCAGGCGGGAGAACGCGCCCGTCCCGCGAATTTCAAAATCCGCTTCCTTGATGCCGCCAAGCTCCGTTTCGGAGTAGTTCAGCAGCTCGACGCTCCAGCCGCGCGCGGCGGCGTAGAGATTGTACATTCGGAACAGGCTGTGCGCGAACAGGGCGCTTTCCTCGCCGCCGACGCCGCCGCGAATTTCCATAATGACGCTTTTACTGTCATTCGGGTCCTGCGGCAGCAGGAGAAGCCTCAGCTCCTGCTCCAGCGCCTCGCTGCGCTTTTTCGCGTCGGCAAATTCCTCCTGACACAGCGCCTTCAGCTCCGCGTCGTTCTGACCGCTCATCAGCTCCAGCGCGTCAGACATATCCTGCTTGGCGCGGCAATAGGCGCGGTAAGCATTCACGACCGGCTCCAGCTCCTTCTGCTCGCGCAGATAGGCCGCCGCCTTTTTCGGGTCGGCGTAGAAGTCCGGCTGCTCGGCGCGGGCGCAAAGCTCGACGTATTTATCTTCCAATGCCTTCAGTTTTTCTAACATGGATACTCCTTCGGTGGAAATCCCCAAAATTTGTCCTTTATTTTATCAGATTTTTCCCGGCTTGTCCAGCGCGTAGACGTTAAAAATCACCTCGGCCTGCTCGTCGAGGCGGGTCGTCTGCGCCAGTGCTTCGGCGTTTTCCTTGCGGATGCGCCAGACGTGCGGGGTCATGTACAGAAGATTGTGTACCATTTCGGCGCTTTCGAGCGCAAAGTCAAATTGCAGCGTCTGCGAATATTGCAGCGTGAAGCCGGGCAATTCCGGATGCAGCGTTTTCTCGCGCTCTAAGACTTCAGGGTAGATGATGTGCCTGAGCGCGGGCAGGTGCTTCGCGCCGGCCAGAACCTGAAGAAAGCAGCCGCCGGGCTTCAGAACGCGGGCGAATTCCGCCTCCGCCGTAAAGGCGAACATGGAAAGCACGCAATCAAAGCTGTCATCCGGGAAGGGCAGATGCGTTGCCGTGGCAGTCAGCCAGTGCGCCTGCTTTTCCCGCGCGGCGGCAAAACGGACGGCATCCTTCGAGATATCGATGCCCCAGCGTTCGACGATGCCGGTCAGACCGGAGAGATAATAGCCCTCGCCGCAGCCCGCGTCCAGGACGGTGTTCGCGTTTGGCGCAAACCGGGCGACCAGCGCTTGCAGCGTTTGCAGGATCGGCGCGTAGTAGCCCGCGTCCAGAAAGGCGCGGCGGGCGGCGACCATTTCGCGGGTGTCGCCGGGGTGGAGGGAGTGCTTCTGCTTGACGGGCAGCAGGTTTACATAACCCTGTCTTGCGACATCGAAGCAATGCCCGTTTTCGCATTGCCATTGTGCTGGTTTGGTGGCCAGCGCCGCGCCGCAGACGGGGCAGAGAACTGATAGCATGGTTCGTTCCTTTCTTTTCCAGACGCATTTTCCCGCGAACGGCGCATACTAGACGTGGCTGCACGAGGGGGGAACGCGCGTGAAACGATGGATTTGTGTCGTATTATTATGCACATTGTGCCTGCTGCCCGTGCGGGCGGGGGAGGCGGAGCGGTATCTTGCGCTGACGTTCGACGACGGGCCGTCCGGCCGGTTCACCGCGCGGCTGCTCGACGGCCTTGCAGAGCGCGGGGTTAAGGCAACATTTTTCCTCTGCGGCTATCGCATCGACCAGTACCCGGAATTAACGGCGCGGATCGCTGCCGAGGGCCATGAGATCGGCACGCACGGCAACCGGCATGAGTTTTTCACGCAGCTTTCTGCCGAGGAGGTCTGCGCCGATCTTGCGGCGGCCTCGGAAAAGATCCGTGCGGCGACCGGCCGCGAGCCGATGCTCCTTCGCCCGCCCGGCGGGCTTTACGATGCGAAAATTCTGCGTCAAACCGTCTGCTCGGACCTGCCGGTCGTGCTGTGGTCGGTGGACCCGGAGGACTGGCGCTGCACGGAAAGCGATACCGTAACACAGCATATCGTCAAGGCGGCCTCGGCGGGGGACATCATTCTGATGCACGATATGTCCGATTCCAGCGTGGACGCGGCGCTGCGGGTGATCGATACGTTACAGGCAGACGGCTATACGTTTCTGACCGTCAGCGAGCTTGCCGAACGCGCGGGAACGGTGCTGCACGGAGGGGAAACGTATTATAAATTTTCGTTTGAGAAAAACGACTCGATTGCGGCGTGGGAGGCGGAAACGGAGCCTTGCACAAAGCCGGGCTTGCCGCCGCCGCGGCCGTTGAGCGAGGAATTCAGCCGCTTCGATAACTCGCGCAGGTCGCCCTTGGGGTCGAACAGCACGTAGCGATAGCTTTCCCCGCTGCCCGCGAAAATTGCGCCGCTGCATTTTTGCGCCAGCAGCTCGGCATAGCGCCGCAGCAGCTCCGGCGAAAGCGCCTCGTCGATGATGAGCTGCCAGCCGCCCGCGGGAACGGCGGCGGCCCTTGCGGCCAGCAGCTCGTTTTCCAGCCCGGTCAGGCGGTATTTCAGCGCGGCCTGCTCGTCGAGCAGACGGCGGACGGCGGCGGCGGTTTCGAGCGGCTTTGCCGAGAGTGCGGCGGAAACGGCCTGATTCTGCACACAGACACCGTTCAGATATGCCAGCGCCTCCTCGCCGCACAGCATCTCAATGCGGGAGCCGCCGTGGAAGCGGACGTTCGACAGGAGCTTGACAAGGCCAATCTCGCCGGCGCGGGCAACGTGCGTGCCGCAGCAGGCGCAAAGATCGACGCCCTCGATCTCGACCAGACGGACAGCACCTGTCAGCTCCTTCTTGCTGCGATAGGGGAGAACGGCCAGCGCCGCCGCTTCCGGATAGAATACCCGGAAGGGAAGATCGCGCCAGATCGCCTCGTTTGCGGCCAGCTCGACGGCCTGAAGCTGCTCGGCGTTCAGCTCGCCGGAAAAATCGATGGTGATCGCGTCGCTGCCCATGTGGAAGCCGACGTTGTCGTAGCCGAAGCGGGCGTGAATGATGCCGGAAACGATGTGCTCGCCGGAATGGCCCTGCATCAAGCGGAAGCGGCGCGGCCAGTCGAGTCTTAGTTCGACCTCGCTGCCGATGGGCAGGGGGCGGTCGCAGACGTGAACAATCGTATCGCCATCCTCAAAAACGTCCGTCACCGCCGCGCCGGCGATCGTACCGAGATCGCAGGGCTGGCCGCCGCCGGTGGGGTAAAAGACCGTCCGGTCGAGCGTGACAAGCCAGCCGGCCTTGCCCGCTGCGCAGGATAGCACGCGGGCGGTGGCGGTTTGCAGATATTGGTTTACATAATACAGCTTTTCGGTCATGCCAATTCATCCTTATTTTCATTTCTCTCCTTATTATATCTGCAACCGCCGGGAAAGGCAAGATAAATAAAAAGAGCTTGACAGAGAAATAACCGCATGATAAACTCAGACCGAGCAAAAACAAAAACAACCGAAAGGAAGCATAGACATGGACATCAATGAGATCATCCGTCAGGTGACGGAGGAGGTCGGCACGGACTGCGGCCCGAAGCTGACGGCACCGGAGGCGGGCGCAAGCATCGCCAAGTACATCGACCACACGCTGCTCAAGCCGGAGGCCAGCCTTGAAGATATTCGCCGTATTTGCGAGGAGGCCAAGCAGTACCATACGGCCAGCGTCTGTGTCAACCCCAGCTATATTCGTTACGTTGCCGAGCAGCTTGCGGGCAGCGATGTGACGCCCTGCTGTGTCATTGCCTTCCCCCTCGGCGCTTGTACGCCGGAGGCTAAGGCGTTTGAGGCTGCCGATGCGGCGGCCAACGGCGCGAAGGAGATCGATATGGTCGTCAACGTCGGCGCAATCAAGTCCGGCGATTGGAAGCTCGTCAAGCGCGACATCGAGGGCGTGGTCAACGCCGTGCGCGGCCGTGCGCTGGTCAAGGTCATCATCGAAACGTGCCTGCTGACCGACGAGGAGAAGGTCAAGGCCTGCACCTGCGCGAAGCTCGCGGGCGCTGCCTTCGTCAAGACCTCCACCGGCTTCTCCACCGGCGGCGCGAAGGTTGAGGATGTTCGCCTCATGCGGCAGACGGTCGGTCCCGAGCTGGGCGTGAAGGCCTCCGGCGGCGTTCGCACCTATGAGGATGCGATCGCCATGATCGAGGCCGGCGCTACCAGAATCGGCGCAAGCGCAACGGCGAAGATCGTCGCGGGTGCAAAGTAAAAAGCGCGAAAAATCCCGGCAGGAACCTCCTGCCGGGATTTTTTGTGTTATTTTCTGCGCCGGACGCGGCGGTGAGGGAGGTGCTTGTCGCGGCGGGCCATGCCGTTGTCGAAAAACAGCAGGAAAATGCGCATGACCGTCGGGCAGGCAAGGAGCAGCAGCGCCAAAATCAGCCCGGATTGCAGCGAAAGCCGCGACAGCTCGAAGAACCCCGGAAGCAGCAGCAGCGCAATCAGCATGGCGGCCAGCATCGTGGAAAACACGGCGATGCGGAGCTTCGTAAACGGGACGGAAACGTGATACAGCGTCACAAAGCCGACCGTCGCGACGACCCAGACGGCGATGGTGTTCAGCTCGGCATCGGTCAGCTGGAACACGCGGACAAACAGGCCTGCGATGGTCACAAGAACGATGTTCGTCAGGCCGCCGGGCATGGCGCGGCGGACCACATTGCGCAGGAAGCGGCCCTCAACGCGGTCGTAGTTCGGCTCCAGCGCGAGGAAGAAGGACGGTATGCCGATGGTCAGACCGCCGATAAGCGAAAGCTGAATGGCCTGTAACGGGTACGGCATATCGAGGAAAAATAGCAGCAGCGTCATGACGAAGGAGAAGATGTTCTTGACCAGAAACAGCGACGCGGCGCGTTGGATGTTATTGATGACGCGGCGGCCCTCCGCAACGATGTGCGGCATTGCGCCGAACTGGGAATCGAGCAGGACGATCTGCGCGACCTGCGCCGCCGCCTGACTGCCGGAGGCCATCGCGATACCGCAGTTTGCGTCCTTCAGGGCCAGCACATCGTTCACACCGTCGCCGGTCATGGCGACGGTATGGCCCTGCGCCTGCAAGGCGCGGACGAGGCGGCGCTTCTGGTCCGGCGTGACGCGGCCGAACACCGTGTATTTCTTTACGGCGTCGGCAAAGTCGCGGTCGGTGACGAGCGTGGAGGTATCGATATAGCGCTCGGCGTTTTCAATCCCGGCGCTGCGGGCGACCTCGCTGACGGTGATGGGGTTATCGCCGGAGATGACGCGGACGGACACACCCTGCGAGGCAAAGTAACGGAAGGTGTCCTTCGCATCGGGGCGCAGAAGGTTATTGAGGAAGATCAGCGCGATGGGTGCGACGCGGGCAGAGTCCAGCGTGGGCGAAAGCTCCTGCTCATAGGCGGCCAGCAGCAGCACGCGGCAGCCGCGCTCGGACCACGGCTCGGCGCTGGAGCGCACGGTGTCGTAGCGGTCGCCCAGAACGAACTCCGGCGCGCCGACGATATAGCGGCCGTACTCGCCGAAGTCGGCGGCGGACCACTTGGACGAGGAGGAGAAGGGGATGCGCTTTACCGCCCGCCAAAGGCTCTGCTCGGAGAACTGCGCAGCCATGGCCTTGGCCGTTTCGTTGTCCGGCTCCTCGCCGGAGTAGAACGCGGCGAGGATTTTTTCGATCGCGTCGTAGTCAAAGCGCTGCGTGTCGAGCGGGAAGATGTCGGAAACCTCCATCTTCGGCTCGGTGATCGTGCCGGTTTTATCCACGCACAGGACATCAACGTGTGCCAGCGTTTCAATGCAGTTCATGTCCTGCATCAGCACGCGGCTTTTCGTCAGCTTCAGACAGCTCACCGCGATGGCCACGCTCGTCAACAGGTATAGGCCCTCCGGAATCATGCCGATCAGGGCGGCGACGGTGTACTGAATGGATTCCTTGAGCGGCAGACCCTGAAAAACATTCAGATGGTGCCGCAAAAACAGGAAAATGCCCATCGGAACCAGCGCGATGCCGACGACGGTAATCAGGCGCGTCAGCGAGAGCATCATTTCGGATTTTGTGGATTTGACGTTGCGCTTTGCCTCGGCGGCAAGCTGCGCGGCATAGCTCTCCGCGCCGACATGGGTGAGCTGCGCACGGCAGCGGCCGGAAATGACAAAGCTGCCCGATTTCAGTTCGTCGCCGGGACGCTTGATGATGGCGTCGGCCTCGCCGGTCAGCAGCGATTCGTTGACCTGCATCTCGCCCGTGCGGACCATGGCGTCGGCGCAGATCTGGTCGCCGGCGGAAAACTCGACGATATCGTCGCGCACGAGCTGATCGGTGCGGACGGGGACTCGCTGACCGCTGCGGATGGCCCGCACCGTGCCGGCCGAGACGAGCGTCAGCTTATCGACTGCTCGCTTGGCGCGAATTTCCTGAAAAATGCCGATGATCGTGTTGGCAAAGGCAATAATCAGGAACGTCATGTTCTTGAACGAGCCGACGATCGCAAGCGCGACCGCAAGAACGATAAAAATCAGGTTAAAGAAGGTGAAAACGTTCTCTTTTACGATCTGACGTTCGGATTTTGTGTTGGATTTCGGGGAAATATTGCGTTGCCCGCCCTTTTGCCGGACGGAAACCTCCGACGCGGACAGACCCTCCTCCGGCGCGGCATTGACGACGGGAATATTCCGCTTTCGTTCACCGGAGGGCGCTTGTGGTGCTTTCTTTTTCATACGAAACGCTCCGTTTTCGATTTCTCATGGGCATTATAGCACACGCGGCAGGAAAAAACACTATCGAATCGGCAAAATATTGTAAAATATCTGGAAATTCGCAGGAAAAAACCGCAAATTCAGGCTTGATTTTTGCAGCGGAATGTGATAGAATATCCGGGTCTGCAAAATGGGTGGTCCTCTGCGCGGCGCGGTCATCGCCGGCATGAACGCCTAATAAACAAGGAGGACACAGCTATGGATCTGATGAAGGCTCTGACCAGCCAGTACATGAAGGAAGAGCTGCCGCAGATGAATGTCGGCGACACCGTTCGTGTTCATGTAAAGATTAAGGAAGGCGCTCGTGAAAGAGTGCAGGCGTTTGAGGGAACCATCATTGCCCGCAAGCATGGCGGCATTGAGGAATCCGTCACCGTTCGCCGCCTGAGCTACGGCGTTGGCTGCGAGAAGGTTTTCCCCGTGCATTCGCCCAACATCGTGAAGGTCGAAACCGTTCGCCGCGGCAAGGTTCGCCGTGCGAAGCTGTACTACCTGCGCGACCGTCTCGGCAAGGCTGCCAAGGTCAAGGAAAGAGTTTAATCGAAACAATTCCCCGTGCATCGTTCCGGTGCGCGGGGCTTGTTTTTTTGTTGCTTTTTTTCGGCGAATCGAGTATACTAAAAACCATCGGAGGTGAACGGAATGTACCAGGCGCTTTATCGGAAATACCGGCCGCAGACGTTTGACGACGTTGTGGGGCAGCAGGGCGTGACGCAGACGCTCAAAAATCAGATTCTGAACCGGCGGCTGAGCCATGCCTACCTGTTCACCGGAACGCGCGGGACGGGCAAAACCTCCTGCGCTAAAATCCTCGCCAAGGCCGTCAACTGCGAAAACCCGATCGACGGCAACCCATGCAATTGCTGCCCCGCGTGTAAAAGCATCGACAGCGGTGCGTGCATGGACGTGCTGGAGATCGACGCGGCATCGAACAACGGCGTTGATAACGTCCGCTCCCTGCGCGACGACGCGATCTATACGCCGAGCGAGGTCAAGATGCGGGTGTATATCATCGACGAGGTGCATATGCTGTCCATCAGCGCGTTTAATGCGCTGTTAAAAATCATCGAGGAGCCGCCGGAGCATTTGCTGTTCATTCTGGCGACAACCGAGCTGCATAAGGTCCCGGCGACCATTCTCTCGCGCTGCCAGCGCTTTTCCTTCCGGCGGCTGCTGCCGGAGGACATCGTGGACCGGCTGAACTATATCGCCTACCGGGAGCACATCGAGCTGGAGCCGGACGGCGCGGCGTTTTTGGCCCGGCTGGCCGACGGCGGGATGCGCGATGCGGTGAGCCTTTTGGACCAGTGCGCCTCAGCGGTCAACGGCGCGGTCACGACGGAGGAAATCTGCCGCGTGCTGGGCTTCACGGCGGCGCGGAAAACGGCCGAGCTGATGCAGGCAATCGGGCAGCACAACGCGCCCGCCGCGCTGACGATCTTCAACGAGCAGTACGCCGAGGGAAAGGATCTTGCCGCTATGCTCGACGAGCTGTGCGCCGTGGCGCGCGACCTTTTGATCCTTCGCACGGCGCCGAAGGGCGGCGTGAATTTAATTTCCGGCATCTGCACGGAGCAGGAGCTAAAGACGCTGCTGCCGCTGTTCGGCGCGGGCGAGCTGCTGCGCATTACGTCGATTTTACGCGATGCGGCAGCGGGCTTTAACACCAGCGCCAACCGGCGCATCGACGCGGAGCTGGCGCTGCTGCGCCTGTGCGAAACGGAGGCGAAGCTCGATGCGCAGTCGCTGAATGCGCGCATCAGCCGTTTGGAAAACAAGCTGGCTGCCGGCTTTGTTCCGGCTGCCGTCCCGGCGCAGGAGGCTGCCCCGGCCTCGGACGAGGCTCCGCCGTGGGACGATGCGGACGCGCCGCCCCTGCCGGAGGAGCCGCCCGTTGTGCCGCAGGAGGCGGTGCCGCAGTCGGATGCACCGGACGGATTCTGGCAGAGTCTGGTCGAGCGGCTGCATCAGACGCTCAAGCGCTCTGTCGGCTGCCTGTTTGCGGCGGGGGAGGACTCGCCGGTGCGCGGACAGGTGCGCGGCGACCGGCTGCTGCTCGACTGCCGGACTCCGCTGTCCAAGCAACTGGTGAACTCGCCGGAGGTCCTGCAAACGATTGGTGAGAGTGCCTCGGCCCTGCTGGGCCGCAGAATCACCGCCTGCATTACCGAACAGGAAAAGCAGAGGGAAAACCCAAATTTTGACCGGCTCATGGGCTTTGCCAAGGAGCATCCGGATATCGTGGAGCTGAAATGACCTTCGCATAGGGGCCGATGCCCACGGCGTACTATCGAATTTCATTCGTAGGGCGGGCTGCCCTCAGCCCGCCGCTGCTAGCAGTGTCGAGTTAGTGAATAGTGAATAATATAAATAGGTGTGCCTGACGGCACGGATTAAAATTTCGCGCCGGAGGCGCGAAAACAATCCTTCAGTCATGGCCAGAGGCCATGACAGCTTCCCTTACACAGGGAAGCCCTTAGTTGGCACGCAGGCGAAAGGCTCCCTTGTGTAAAGGAAGCTGGCACGGCGAAGCCGTGACTGAGGGATTGCGTTCTTGCGCTTTGCGCAAGGACAGCGGGCTTTGCCCGCAATTGCTGGAGCCTTCGGCTTTGGCGCGAGGGCATACATTACAATAATAACAATAAAACAATACAACAACGTAAGGAGAACGAACGATGGCAAAAGGCGGATATCGCGGCGGTATGGGCGGCGGGATGAACATGAACATGATCAAGCAGGCCCAGAAG
>OIZL01001412.1_pt1 | contig 13044 bp, 17 predicted proteins | sample 1588541 | NCBI WGS metagenome assembly OIZL01 (sample SAMN03283285) | human gut metagenome | biome: human-associated habitat; material: feces | host: Homo sapiens | place: Peru | collected 2012 | reverse complement strand
AATCTTTTATTTTTTTCTGTCATAATAGTTTTCATTGAATTTACCTCTAAAAAGGAAGCATATTCAAAGGTATCTTTAGGATTTAACTTACTAAGTCTTTCATTTAATAAAGCAAGTGCTTCACTAGATTTATTAACATATTCTAGATTTTTAGCAAAATAAACTGATATATATTTTCTTACCAAATCAAATGTTAAAAGTTCTTTTGACAAAATAACAATGTTTTTATTAATTGCCTCTTTTAAAGTTGGAACATCAGTAATAGTTTTTTCTTCTTCATAAGGCTCAAATAATGATGCCCAAAATCCCTTTTTGCGTTTGTTTTTCTTTGATAATAAATCATTTATAGTATGATCATAACTAAATACTTCATTTATATATGCTTCTTTAATCCTTTCAAATTTAGATTTTTGATTCTTTAATTCTTTTTGTAATTCTTCTTTATCTACTTTTTTTAATTTAGCTCTTGCTTTTTTAGTTTTAACTCCATCTAGTTCGATTCCCTCTTCAAGTTCATGAATTTCTTTTCCTGTAACAATTCCGCTTACTTTAGCTATATATGTTTTTTCAACAAAACCTTTTGGATGAATTAATTTGTTAGTTAATTCGCCATCGTTAGTTAATAGTAGTAATCCTGTAGTATCATAGTCAAGTCTTCCGACTGGAAAGATTTTTTCGTCAGTTTCAATCAAATCAACAACAGTTGTTCTTCCTTTTTCATCACTTACTGAGCATATTGTTTTTTCTGGTTTATAAAGTAAATAATATTCTTTTTCTTTTCTATAAACTTCCATATTTTCAACTTCTACTTCATCTTTTTCAGATACTTTTGTTCCAAGTTCAGTAACTACTTTTCCATTAACTTTTACTTTACCTGCTAAAATTAATTCTTCACTTTTTCTTCTAGAAGCGATACCACAAGAACTTAAATATTTTTGTAATCTCTCCATACTTGCCACCTCAACTAGAGATTATACATTATTATTTCCAAAATAACAATAAGTCTTTTAACTTCTTTAATCTACTTTGATATTTTAAGATATATAGTTTTTCACTATGAATTAGAGTGTCATCTAAATAAATATTTACATGATTTTTATTTTCACCTAAATTTGCTTTTATTTTTAATTTTTTTATTTCATCCTTTGTAAGTAACATATTAAAATCATTTTTTATATAATAATGATCATGATTTTTATTTTTTACTTTGAATGAAAACGTATTTTTATCTAATACTTTATATCTTTCATAATTGTTAAAATATTTTTCATATAAATTTTTATGCAAGTTAAATTTGTCAGATTCATCTATGGAAGTGATTATCAAAGTCTTATTACCTTTCTTTGCTGCAGAAACGAATACTTGACCACTTGCTTTTGTGTATCCGATTTTACCACTTATTAAATATTTATATTCGCTTAATAACTTATTTTTGTTATACCAAATATAATTATTAACTTTATATTTTTTAGTGCTTGTAATTTTTAAAAAGTCTTTATTTTTTATTGCATATCTCATTAATTTTGACATATCTTCCGCGGTTGAGTAATTTTTTGTGTCATCATTTAGCCCATGGGGGTTTTCAAAAGTAGTATTGTCCATTCCTAGTTTATGAGCTTTAAGATTCATATTTGCTATGAAATTATCATATTTCATTGTTTTTGAAGCAATTATCATTGCCGCATCATTTCCGCTTTGTAGCATTAAACCATGAAGTAAATCATTTAAAGTAAAAGTTTCATTTTCTTTAACATATATCATTGACCCATTTACTGTTCTAATTTCTTCACCTACTTTTAATTTATCAGTTAACTTTGCATTTTCAAGTGCAATTATAGTTGTCATAATTTTTGTTGTTGATGCAATTAGTTTTCTTTCACTTTTGTTTTTACTATAAAGTACTCTACCAGAGTCAGCGTCCATTACTACTACTGATGCATCAACTATATTTACACACAATAAAAAGATTAATACTAGTAATATTTTTTTCATATTTAATTTTATGATTTTTATTACTAAATATTAATCTTTTAAAAATTTTTCATTTACTATATTTATAAAATTGTAATTTTTCATTCTTAAAAATTTTATTTTTTTATTTTTTACAAAACATTCTATTTTTTTAACATTTTCGTATCTTTTATTTGTTCCATCAAATGTTATAATTAAGTCTTTTTTAATTGGCTTAATTAAAATATGTTTCTTTTCTGGAAGTACAATTGGTGCTAAAAGATTTCTATATGCTTTGGTATTTAATGGGGCGATTGGAGTAATTTGTAATGTGTGAAGAGTATTATATATCAATGCTCCATGAAAGCTTGTATTGTATGCACTACTTCCTACAGAGGTTGAAACAAGTATTCCATCTCCAGCAAATGTTTCTAAAAAATAATCATCTACATAGATATCCATGGTTAACGCATTTAATTCCATTTCTCTAATTACTATTTCATTAAGTGAAAAGTGCCTAGACACAGAATCTTCAGTTGTGATTTTTGTTTCAAGTGTACCAATATTATCGACTTTAAAATCATTTTCATTCAATGAAATAACAAATTCTTCTATCTTCTCTGGTTTTATTTCTTGTAAAAATCCAAGTGTCCCTGTATTAATTCCAACGTAATAAATATCACTATTGAAATTAGTACCATTTACCATTCTCAAAAATGAACCATCTCCACCTATTGCGACTGCTAAATCATATTCTTCTTCTACTACTTCAAATTTATATTTTTCTAATTTCTCTTGAAGTTTCAATTTAATTTTATAAGATTCTTCATTTTCATTAGCAAAAATTTTAATTTTATTGATTTTTCTCATCTTATTTACCTTTATATTTGAATAATACACTTGGTCTATGTCCTTCACCTGTTTTAATCTTATCAGTTTTTTCTACTTTGTTTGCAATGATTCTTCTAAAGGCAGGATCGAGTAATTTTTTATTAAGTATAACTTCATATACTTGTTGAAGTTCACCAAGTGTAAAATATTCTCCCATCATGTTAAAAACAATATCAGTATACATTATCTTATTTTTTAATCTTTCAATACCACTTACTATCACAAGTGGATGGTCAAAAGCAAGTGAATCATTTTTAACTATGTCAAATTTATATCTATCTGTAGTACTTTCTTTAAGTGCCTTGCTTACCACGAAATTTAATGTTTCATTTCCGTTATCAAGAGTTACATTAAAAGTTTTTTCATCTTCAATATAACTTATGTTAAACCATGATGCATTCTCATATAATGAATCATTTAATTTATTTTTATCAACTAATGCAATATATGAAACGCTTAATACTCTTGTTCTAGGATCTCTATTAATACCATCAAAAGTATATAACTGTTCCATAAAGATGTTGTGTAAATTTGTTTCACTAGCAAGCACTCTTCTAGCAGCTTCTTCTGTAGTTTCTGTATTTTTTACAAATCCACCTGGTAAACACCACTTTCCTTTAAATGGATAGTCTTTTCTTTTAACAAGTAAAACACTATAATATTTATCTTTTAGTTTTCTATAATTATTTTGAATACCATTTGATACACTTAATAATAAAACATCACTGGTTACAGATGGACGTTCAAACTCATTAACATTATAATTTTTTAGAAATTCCTCTTCATTTTTATATTTCACACTTCACTCCTCCTTATAAAATCTCAATTAATCTTTCCATTATATCATTTACGATTAATTCTTTAACTTCCTTACGTGGCTTATTTGGTACGATTATTTTCATATCAGTATATGTATCATTTTTACTATTATAAATGCTCACAAACACCTCATTATCATTACCATTTAAATTATTTTCATCAACTCTATTTATTTTTCCAGTGATTCCTATCCCATATGTACTACACGCAAACTTACTTATATTTTTACTCATCTCGTGAGCAGTTTCGATACTATAAACAGAATATTTATCGATAACATCAGGATTAACACCCATCTTAATCTTATATTCATTTGAATATGTTACTGCTGAAAACTTTAATACTTCGCTTGAACCATCAACACATGTAATCGTACTCGCAAAGTATCCGCCAGTGCATGACTCCATTGATGCGATTGTTTCTTTATTTTTTATTAATTTTTTTACTACTTCTTTTTCTTTCATAATTACCTCTTTTATATATTTAGATTATAACACACTATTAGTTAACATATAAATTATTTCTTTTAATATAATTATACACTTCCATATCAATATATTTTAAAATTTCTCTGTCTTTATTTAAAATCATATTTCTAACCATAGTGGATGATACATTTTCACTATCCACTTTATTTGTCACTACAAAATTGTATTTTAAATACTTATCATAAACACATGCATCAATATCATTTCTTTTAACAACAATAATACGATATTTCAAAATTTCATCTATATTTTTCCATTTATCAAAATTTATAAGTAAATCATCACCAATAACTAAATAAATCTTATCATTTTTATATTGTTTTTGAATTTTTCTTAAAACTTGATATGTATATTCACATTTATTATTTTTAGTGTCTATAATAATATTTTCACTCTCATAGAACTTTAACATATTTATTCTGTCTTTAATGTCAATAAGATTATTTTTATCCCAATAAGCTAGCGTTGGTACGATAATTACTTTATCAACATAATTACTAAGTATAAGATTCACTACTTTGATATGACTTTTATGAACAGGATTAAAACTTCCAACATATACAGCTATTTTCATAAGTTTATTTTTCTCTTTGATACACAGGAATGTTAAACTTATGTAAATTATTCGTATGTAATTTGTCAACTTTACTTTTTACTTCATTACTTACCATTTCACCATTTATAACAGATTCGATATCCTTATATTTAACACCTAATTTATCTTCATCAGTTTTACCACTTAATCCATCATTAGGACTTTTAAATAATACTTGTTCGGGTACTTCTAAATACTTGCCTATTTCAATAACTTCATCAACTGTATAATTATTAAGAGTTCCAATATCATAAGTAGAATCTCCTCCCTTAGTAAAATATCCTACATAAAGTTCGCATAGATTTGATGTACCAGCAACAAGATATGTACCATGTTTAAGTTCACTATATAGTGCCGCTATGTAGTAGCAAGTACTCATTCTAAGTCTTGGCTTAATATTAATATCACTATTTTGTAATTCTTCTTCACTAAAATTTCCTAAAAGTGAAATTTCACCTTTAAATATATCAAATGTTTTAGTTAAATCTACGTTTATTAGTTCGAAACCATATTTTTCACTTACTAGTTTGGCATCACTTTTATCACTACTTTTTGAATGACATGGCATTGTTATACCAACTACATTTTCACTACCAAGTGCTTTTGTAAATAAGGCAGCAACTACACCTGAATCTTTACCGCCACTTATACCAAGTACAACACCTTTCAAATTATATTTCTTATAATAATTCCTTATAAATTCTATTATTTTTTCAGTTTCTTTTTTAGCATTAAATTTCATTTTTATTTCCTTCTTTCTTACTTTTTATCATTTTTATTTCTTCTTCATAACTTAATTTTTTTGCGTCCATTATCATATTTCTTTTTAGATTTAATAATTCTTTTGATAATCCAACATGATGAATATGGGGATTATATAATCTTTGTGATTCTGGATATATTGTTTTGAATTCTTCTTCTGCATACTTTCTTGTTTCTTCAAGTGTTGGTTCATCATAAACAAGACATCCATTTATAAATATAGGCACTTGTAATTCACGTAGTGTGTAATTATCAATTTTATGTCTTTTAAAGTCAGCATGTTCATCAACTATTGTATAACTATCAGGATTTATTTCTTCATCTTTAAGTGCGATTACATCACCAATAGCGTATCCACTATTTTTATCATAAAATCTCATTACTTTTTTAAAACCAGGATTAGTTATTTTACCAACATTATCACTTATTTTTATTTTAGGTTCTAACTTGCCCTCTTTTTCAATTGCTGATAATTTATAAACACCTCCAAAGACTGGGCAACTTTTTGATGTAATTAAATTTTCACCAACTCCGAATGAATCAATTGGAGCGCCTTCATTTAAGAGTGATGTAATTGTGTACTCATCAAGTGAATTTGATACGCATATTTTAGTATCTTCAAGTCCAGCTTCATCTAACATTTTTCTTGCTTCTTTTGATAAATATGCAAGATCACCACTATCAAGTCTTATTCCTTTTAATGTGTATCCATTTGGTATTAAGTAATCTTTAGCAACTTTAATTGCATTAGGTACACCACTTCTTAATGTATCAATTGTATCAACTAGAAATACTGAATCATTAGGAAAGCATTTAGCATAAGCAAGAAATGCTTCATATTCATTATCATATTTCATTATATGTGAATGTGCCATTGTTCCAAGTAATGGTACTCCATATCTTTTTCCTGTTTCGTAACAAGAGGTTCCAATACATCCACTAATATAAGCATCCTTTGCTCCAACTATTGCAGCTTCACTGCCTTGAGCTCTTCTTGCTCCAAATTCCATAACACCTCTACCTCTTGCAGCATTTGTTATTCTTCTTGCTTTAGTAGCAATTAAACTTCCATGATTAAATTTATTTAATAAATCAGTTTCAATTATTTGAGCTTCAAGAGCATTCGCTCTTACTGTAATACAAGGTTCACCAGGAAACATAATTGTTCCATCGGGTACGGCATACACATCTCCAGTAAATTTAAAATTTCTTAAATATTCAAGTGTCTTTTCATCAAATTTATTCAAACTTCTTAAATATTCTATATCTTCATCTGTAAATTTAATATTTCTAATATAATCAATTATTTCATGAAGACCACATATTACATTGTAACCTCCATTATCTAAATTCTTTCTAAAAAACACATCGAAATAACATACTTCATTTTCTTTATTATTTCTAATATCAGTGTGTTCCATTGTTAGTTCATAAAAATCAATTAACTTTTCCATTATATATTTTCAACTCCTATTCCTTGATTTTTCATAAGTCTTAATGCCATTTTGTTGTATTCTTCTCTATCATGTGTTTCACTATTAAATGTTTCAACTGCATTTTGTGGAACTCTTACTTTAACTTCTCTATCATTTTCATCAAAATAATTTATGAGTGGTATCGCAAGATTTATTACACATATATCAGTACAACAACCTGTTATTACTACTTCTTCTAGTGATTTCATTCTTTCAATATCTCTCATAAAGTTTGAAGCAAATATTGTACTAGTAGAATTCTTTCTATATACTAAAGAATCTTTTTCATAACCAGCTAATTCACTTATTAATTCACACTCACTTGTTCCATCAATACAATGAACAGGATACTTTCTAAACTCAATTGAATCCCTAGTATGAGTATCTTTAATAAATGCAACTGCTTTATCTTCACTTAAGAATTTTTCTACTAATGATTTAATTTTTGGTGTTATATGATTAATATCTTTATCGCTCATCTTCCCTTCTTTAATAAATCCATTTACCATATCCACAACAACTAGTAATTTCTTATACTTTTCTATCTTTGTCATATACCTCCTTCTTGTTATTATCATTTTATTAATAACAATTATTATTTTAAAAGAGAACTTTTTTCTCTTGTTATTAACATTATATTAATAACAAATTATTTTGTCAACCATTTTTGTCAAAAAAATAAAAAGTTTTTATCAAACTTTCTATTTCAATTATTATTTATTCTCATAATTATATAATCCATGTAACTTTTCAAGTACTACTCTATCTGGATTTTCAAGTACCCAGTCACCATCTTTTTTATTTAATTTAAACTCCACTTCATAACTTATCTTCTCATTTGTTTTAAGCATATTATCAAGTTTATATTGATTATATTTATCATTATCATATATTCCATCTGTAGTGAATTCATCTTGATGATCATTTAAGTAGTTATAAGCATCTCTATCAATCTTATATAAATCATATACAGTAACTTTCACAGTAACAGTCGCATTCTCTCCATCAATCTTTTCATCTTTAACTTCATATTTCATATCTTGATATTGTCTTGTAAGAACATTTCTATAAATATCAGCATTATCACTAGACAAGTTTTCACTAGTTACCTTACTTTCCATATCTATTTTTACATTATCACTTAACGAATTATATTGATTTAAATATGCTTCTACTTTACCAGTTGGCGTATTTGATAAACTACATGCACTTAAAGATAACAATAATACTACGAATAATAAAATCTTTTTCATCGATTCCTCCTAATAATATTGTTACCATTAATTATAAAAATATACATTATGAATTTATTAATTCAACTATCTTCTTTAATTTATCATGTTTTTCACTATATTTTTCTTTTATTGAATCAATTAATTTTAAATATTTATCTTTTTCATTATTATTTTTATTAAACCATTCATAATATAGATAATCTATTATTTCTTTATTGTTTTTTTCTTTTTCAATATATTTTACTAAATTATTTATTGTAATATTTTCTTTCCTAGTATTATATGAATATGAAATTTCATTTTTAATAGTCTTATATTCTAACTTATACTTTTGCTTATTTCGCATATCTTCAAGTACATCTTTTTCTTCAATTAAATCTAATTTACTTAATTTATCTATTTTACCTTTATTATCAAATTTAATACATATTGTATCTATATCAATACAAAATATACATGTATAATTAGATAAAGAAATTTTATCGAGAAAAGTATCATTTACTTTAACTAGACCACTTATTATATTTTCATATACATTATCATTCACTTTAAATACTGGTACTTTCTTTAATACCATAATTTTATCCATCTTATTCCATTCATAAAAATTAATTAATTCATTCTTTAAATTCACTTTTATATTGTAAGTATAATTCATTTTTTCTTCCTTTCTTTAATGATAATATTATTAAAATTATTCCTATAAATATTTTAGTACATTCTATACTTGATAATACATACTTTACATAGTCTAACATACTATATCCCATACGTAATAAATTCAAGTAAATTATTATATACATTAACGCTGATGATGTTATTATTATTCCTAATATAAAACAAATTATTCTTTTTAACATATTAAAGTATATTTATTTTGATATAAAAATATTATATAATGATTAAGGTGATTAAAATGGAAATGTTAAAATATATAATACTTGGATTAATACAAGGTCTTACAGAAACTATACCTGTTTCTTCTAGTGGACACTTAATGATACTTAAAAGACTTATGGATATGAATGTTGATTTTGATACTATTGCGATACTTACTAATTTTGGTTCATTAATAGCGATAGTAATATTATTTTGGAATGATTTAGTTAAACTTGTTAAAAATTTCTTTATCTATTTATTTAAGAAAGATAAAAGTGCTAAAAATGATTATAAATATTGCTGGATGATAGTTCTTGGATGTATACCAGCTGGTCTCATGGGCCTTGTTGTTAGTAAGTTAGAACTATTTGCGAAGATTGAAAATAATATTAAAATAGTTGGTTTATCATTAATTATTACTTCAATTCTTCTCTTTATTGTAAGAAACTTTAAAGGTAAAAAAAGTGATAATGAAATTGGTGTTCGTGAAGCCTTAACTGTTGGTGCTTTTCAAATAATGGGATTATTTCCAGGCATAAGTAGAAGTGGTTCAACAATAGTTGGTGGTATGAGTAGTGGTCTTAAAAGAGACACTGCATTCAAATATTCATTTATGTTATATATACCAATGAGTATTGCTGCGACAGGACTTGAACTTACAAGTATTGATTTACATAGTGACTTAATTATTTATTATGCTGTCTCTATACTTGTTTCAACAATTGTTACTCTACTTGTAACTAAATGGTTTAGAAAGATAGTTAACAATGGAAAACTTATTTACTTTAGTATTTATTGTTTAATAGTTGGATTACTTGTTATATTATTCTTATAATTATGAATTTAAAAACTACAATGAAATTAATCGTTGTAGTTTTATTTTACTCTTCTAATTCTTTTATACTATTTTCATCTAATTTAACATTATTAATTGAATCAAATCTCTTAGTAATCTTTTCAGTTGTTTTATGAATATTTTCAACGTCATTATTAACTGTTTGTATAGTTCTTGATAACTTATCCCATCTTTCTCTATATCTTCCAAATTCAATACCTAATTTATTTAATTCATCATGTATTACAGATGTATATTTATCTCTTTCAAGGCCCATCAACACAGACTGAATAATAGTTAGTAAACTCATAAGTGTAGTTGGAGAAGTTATCCATACTTTCTTACTTGCTGCATACTTTATAATATTAGGATGATATGCATTAATTTCAGCAAAAATAGCTTCAGCAGGTAAAAACATAATAGCTTGATTAGTAGTTTCACCATCAATTATATATTTAGAAGCAATAGCGTCTATATGTTTTTTAACATCATTATCAAACATCTTACTTCTTTCATTTCTCTCTGTTTCACTAAGTCCTTTTTCAACAAGTCTTCTATAGTTTTCAAGAGGAAACTTAGAATCAATACATATAGTACCAAGAGGTTCAGGTCCAAAAACTATCGCATCCGCTATATATGAATTAGACATTGTATATTGAGTCTTATATATCTTATCATTCTTTTCTCCAAATATTGAAGATAATATATGATAAAGGTTAACTTCTCCAAAAATACCTCTACTCTTTTTATCAGTAAGAATACTTTCAAGAGATACAATTTCATTACCAAGACCATCTATCTTCTTTTGAGCTTCATCTATTCTAGTAAGTCTATTCATTACTTCAGTAAATGTTTTATTAGTCTTATCAAATCCATCTTCTAATTTCTCATTAACCTTTTGATTAATTAAGTTAAGTTTATACTCAATCCTATCATTTAAACTATTGAAATCCTTATTTAAATCATTAGAAAAATTATGTTTAAATTCACTTATCTCTTTTATCACATTTATTTCTGTTCTACTTAATTTTTCATTTAATTCACTATTATTTTTTCTAGTAAGTAACACTATCAATAAGATAATTATCACTACTAAAAGTCCTACTATTATATATTCCATATTACTACCTCTACTTTATCTTTAATATTTTATTTACTACAATACTTATTATATATGTTATTAACAATAAAATAAATATCTTTATTAAAATTTTTGGATTAGATATACTTTCTATAAAAGATGTCCCAACAAAGCCCCAGAAATATACTAAAGAAATTTTACCTATTAGTAATGAAATAAAGTATTTCTTAAAGTCCATTTTAGTAAGACCTGCTGCTATATTTATCATAAATGCTGGAGTAAATGGAATTGCTATTAACAATGTAAGTTGTGAAACACTAATATTCTTAAATAATTTCTTATATTTTTTCAGCATTTCTTTATCTTCAGTTAATCTATCAAATTTATTACCAAATCCTTTTTTAAATATAAAGTATGACATTATACATCCAAGTATTGTAAATATCCATGAAAGAATAAATCCTACTAAATTTCCAAATACTAAAAAATTAATAGTTATAAACACCATCAAAGGTAGTACTGGAACTATTGATTCAATTAAAATAAGGAAACATCCAATGAAAGCACCCAACATTCCTGAAGTTTCTATAAAGTTTATTATATCTTTTAATATATCTATCATTTTTCTTCCCTAATAATTATATTACATTTATAATTATTTTTCTAGGTAGTAAACTTTATATCCAAGAGAAGATAATATCATAGTGGCTCTTTTACTTAATTTGCCACTTTTACAATATAAGTAATAACTTTCTGTCTTATTAAGATACCTTCTATAATTATTAATTAAGTCATCATATGGAATATTAATACTATTATTTAAATGGTATTCTTTAAATGTATATTTATCACTAACATCTATTATTTTCATAATATCACCTAAAATATTCTATGAAAAAAAGATGAATTTTGTTATTCATCTTTATTCGTCTTCACTTCCAAAGAAATCATCGAAGAAGTCTTCGTCATTTGGTTTATTATTAACAACTACGCTATCAACGTCGATATTTACTTTTGGTTTTTCTATATTCTCAATTGTACTTACTGGTTTAGGTTCAACTGTTTGAACTTCAGGTTGTACTTGATTATGAGCATATGGAGAAGTAAATCTTGGAATCTCTGTTGGGATTTCTTCTTTTTTAGGCTCTTCTATAGAAACTTTAACTGGCTCTTCAACTACTTGTTCGAAATGAGTAGTTGTTTCAGGTGCCTTAGTAGTATATTCATCATCTAAATCTTCAGGCATTGGAACTATAAATTTATTAAAGTCTAAATCTTCAACTTTTTCTTTTTCTGGTTCTTTAACCTTATGATCAAATATATCGCCAATTTCTTTTTCTAGCTCTTCTTCTAATTTATCGTGTGTTTCGTAAATGAATTTAGCTTTTTCTATACATAAAGTTTTTATTTTTTCTTCCATTTTTTCACCTCTAAATAGTTATTTGCATACCATATACCAGAAAGGAGTTTATGCTATGCCTTATAATAATATTATGTCATCTTATCCTCAAAATATGTATTACTATAATACTTATCCCAATAATAGTAGGCAGTTCTCTGGAGGAGGACGTCCTAGACCTCCGATGAATGGAGGAAATAGACCATTCGGCGGAGGATTCCTCTTACCATTCGCCTTAGGATTTGTATCATCTCCACTTATATTTGGTGCAACTCGTCCTAGACCACCTTATTACGGACCTTATTATGGACCTGGAGCTTATTACCCATACTATTAAAGATTTATTTTATAAGTAAATCTTTTACTTTGTCATAAGTAAGTACATAATTATATTCATATACCCTTGACTTCAATAACAACGTTTTATAAACAACATCATTATATATTTTAATATTATCCCTAAAAATATTAGAAATATTTGTTTTAATACCCTCAGTAAGTCTTTGACACTCTTTATTAAACAAATCATCAAACTTATCACTGTCTTTAGAAAGCAAATTAAACTCTTTTTTATATTCCATAAATTGCTTATCAAAAATAAGTTTCATTTCATAAACATGAGTAATTAAATCATT
>OIZL01001411.1_pt1 | contig 13050 bp, 10 predicted proteins | sample 1588541 | NCBI WGS metagenome assembly OIZL01 (sample SAMN03283285) | human gut metagenome | biome: human-associated habitat; material: feces | host: Homo sapiens | place: Peru | collected 2012 | reverse complement strand
TGAAAGCAGCTTTAATAAATGCAGGTATGAGACCAATAAGTGCTATTGTAGATATTACAAATTATGTTATGATGGCTGTAGGTCAACCTTTACATGCTTTTGATAGAGCACATGTAAATGGTGAAAAAATAATTGTTAGAAATGCTAAAAAAGATGAAGAATTATTACTTCTTGATAATAACACAATTAGCCTAACCGAAGATGATTTAGTAATATGTGATGACACAGATGCAATGGCATTAGCAGGAATACGTGGAGGTAAAAAAGATTCAATTCTTCCAGAAACAACAGGAGTTGTTGTAGAAGTTGCTAACTTCATAGCTTCTACAATTAGAAAAACAGGAAAAAGATTTGATGAAAAAACAGATGCTTCTATAAGATATGAAAAAAATCTTGATACTGAAAGAGTTAGCCAAGGAATTGCATTAGCATTGCAATTATTTAAAGAAATATTCCCAGAAAGCAAAGTTGTAGCATTCAATGATGTTTATCCAATAAAAACACAAAGGGAAGTAATAGATGTATCAGAAGAATTCCTTAATGTTAGATTAGGAAAGGTTTTACCTAGAGAAACAATTGAAAAAGTATTAAAAGCTTTAGGATATGATGTAGAATATAAAGATAAAGTTTACCATGTTGTTGTTCCAGTGTGGCGTTCAACAGGAGATGTATCTTTAAAAGATGATGTAATGGGAGATATTGCTAGATTAATTGGATATGAATACTTTGAAGCAAAACCTTTACCAGTAAATTATACTCATTGTGTAAATCAACCTAAAGTATCTTTAGAGAGAAGATTAAGAGAATACTTAGCATATAGATGTGGTTTTAATGAAATATTTACATATCCTTGGATAGATGAAAAATATATAAAAGCAGCTGGTATTGATATAGAAAAATGTGTAAAATTAGCAACTCCACCATCACCAGAATTAAGTATTTTAAGAAGTTCTTTAGTTCCAGGATTACTTGAGACAACTGCAAAGAATCTTAGATATTTAAGTGAGTTTAAGATATTTGAAATGACAGAAGTATATGAAAAGGGAGAGTATCATGAGTCTACTATGGAAGAGACTTTACCTATTCATAAGAAGATGTTGTCAGGGGCTATAGTAGGAAAGAATCCTAAAGAGATATTCTTTGAATTAAAGGGAGTACTTGAAAATATAGCAAGTTATAATCATATGGAAGGGATAACCTTTAAGAAAGATAATAAGCCTTCTTGGGCAGATAAAGATGTATATTTGAATATATATATAAATGAAGAAGAAGTAGGTTCACTTTCTCTAGTTAGTGTTAAAACTATGAATGAGTCTGGTATTAAGAGAACTAATATAGCAGTATTTGAGATTGATTTTGATAAATTGGTACCATTTAAGTCAAGAGATAATGAATATAAGAGATTACCTTTATTCCCTCTTGTAGAGAAAGATTTATCTTTATTAGTAGATAATAATATTACTTGGGAGGAGATTGAAAGTGTTGTTAAGCCAATGGTAAAAGAGATTATCTTTATTGAAGAGTATAGAGGAGATAAGATACCTGAAGATAAGAGGTCTATTACTATAAGAGTAAAGATTGGTAATAATGATAGTACTATGACTACAGAACAGATTACTAGTAAAGTAGGAGGTATTCTAAAAGTACTAGGTAAGAAGTTAAATATTGTATTAAGAGAAGAGTAATATCTTCTTTTTCTTTGGCCTATGAAGCCTTAAATATTTTAAGTCTTCATTAGGAATTATGAAGCCTATAGTCTTCATAATTAAATATTTTGATAATAAAAAAGAGAACTAATTAATTCTCTTTGTCATTAATAATTAACTTACTACCATCATAATCAATATAGATAGTACTATTATATTTTATTCTATCATTGATAATGGCTTCGGCGATTAAGGTTTCTACATTCTTTTGAACGAATCTCTTAATAGGTCTAGCACCATATTTTTCATCATAAGAAGAAGAAACTATATAATCTTTGGCTTTATCAGTAATAGATAAATGAAGATTTTTATCTCTTAGACGATATTCAGTATCACTAATAATTTTGTCAAGAATAGAGTAAATAGTATCTTTACTTAATGATTTAAAGATAACTATTTCATCAATACGATTAATGAACTCTGGTTTAAAAGTATTTCTAAGTTCTTTCATAACCATATCATTAGCATCAGGATTACCTTCAAGAATATATTCACTACCAAGATTAGATGTCATGATAATAATAGTATTTTTAAAGTCAACAGTTCTACCTTGACCATCAGTAATTCTACCATCATCTAGTATTTGAAGTAAAACATTAAAGATATCTTTATGGGCTTTTTCTATTTCATCAAATAAGATAATAGAGTAAGGATTTCTTCTGACAGCCTCAGTTAATTGTCCACCTTCATCGTAACCAACATATCCTGGAGGAGCACCAATTAATCTTGCAACAGAATGACTTTCCATATATTCAGACATATCAATTCTAATCATATGTCTTTCATCATCAAAAAGTTCATAGGCAAGAGTTCTAGCAACTTCAGTTTTACCAGTACCAGTAGGTCCTAAGAAGATAAATGAACCAATAGGTCTATTTGGGTCTTTAATACCTGCTCGTGAACGAATAATAGCATCACTAACAAGTTTGATAGCCTCATCTTGTCCTTTAACTCTTTTCTTCATATTATCTTCTAGATGTAAGATTTTTTCTCTATCTCCTTCGGCAAGTTTAGATACTGGGATATTTGTCCATTTAGATATAATGGCTGCGACTGATTCTTCATCAACAGTATCAGATAATATTTCTGACTTATTAATCTTTTCTAATTCAGATAGTTCTTTCTCTAATCTAGGTATAGTACCATGTCTAAGTTTAGCAGCAGTCTCTAAATCGTAATTATTCTCAGCCTTTTCTAAAGCAAAGTTAGCATTATCAATTTCTTCTTTCTTTCTACTAATCTTAGTATTAACAGTCTTTTCTTCTTCCCATCTACTTCTTAGAGATTTTTCTTTTTCTTTAAGATTAAATAGTTCTTCATCAATACTATTAATTCTATTTTTAGAAATATCATCTTTTTCTTTCTTTAAGGCCTCTTTTTCTATTTCAAGTCTCATAATATTTCTTTCTAAATTATCAAGTTCTGTAGGAACAGATTCCATTTGAACTTTGATAGTGGCAGCAGCCTCATCAATTAAATCAATTGCTTTATCTGGTAAGAATCTATCAGTAATATATCTATCAGATAGGGTGGCTGCTGCTACTAGGGCTTTATCTTTGATGTTAACCCCATGGAATACTTCAAACTTAGGCTTTAATCCTCTTAGGATAGTAATTGTATCGATAACAGTAGGCTCTTTTACAAGTACTTTTTGAAATCTTCTCTCTAAAGCAGCATCTTTTTCAATATACTTTCTATACTCATTTAGAGTAGTGGCACCAATACAATGTATTTCACCACGAGCAAGCATAGGTTTAAGCATATTACCAGCATCCATAGCACCTTCTAGAGCACCTGCTCCTACTATCATATGTATTTCATCAATAAACATAATGATATTACCTTCAGAGTCTTTTACTTCTTTTAGTACGGCTTTAAGTCTTTCTTCAAACTCACCACGATATTTTGCTCCTGCTACTAGTGAACCCATATCTAGTTCCCATATTGTTTTATCTTTAAGACTATTTGGAACATCTCCTTTAATAATTCTTGTTGCAAGTCCTTCTACAATAGCGGTCTTACCAACACCTGGCTCTCCGATTAATACAGGATTATTTTTAGTTTTTCTAGATAATATTCTAGTAATACTTCTTATTTCATCATCTCTACCAATAACAGGGTCAATTTTTCCATCTTTGGCAGCATCAGTAATATTTCTACCATATTTTTCTAATGGTTTTTGTAAGTTTTCTTCATATGGATTATTCATATTCATATATATCATCCTCCTTTTTATACATCTATATTATAGCACTATTTTAGCAATTGTCAATAGAGATTGCTAAAATATTTAAAATACTTGACATTAGTATAATAATTGGTATAATAATGGTGAAAGGAAAAAGTATAGTAATATGATAAATAATAATACAAAAAGAAGATTAATATCTCTTGCTTTAGCGACTAGTATGACGCTTACTTCATTAGGATTAACAGGATGTACTACTAGAAATAAGAGCGGTTATTTAACTAAAGATAAACAATTAATTTATGAACAAGTAGATAATGGTCCAGAAGAATGGTTTTGTGATATCTATGTAGAAGATTATAATGAAAATATACTAGAAGGAGCAAAGTTTGAATTAAGAGATGAATCTGGTAATATAGTTGATTTTTGGACTAGCACTAAATCTTCTCATAGATTAATTAACTTAGAGAACAAAATATATACTTTAACTGAAGTATCTACTCCAGAGGGATATATTATAACAGGTAATAATACTTGGATAATAGACCCTAAAAGTGGATATAGACATGAAGTATTAGGTATTAAAAATATTAGAGAAAAAGATTATATTAGTAATAATGAAAAAAATATATTAAATACAGGAGAGAAAGAATATATCAAAGATGAATACTTTGTATTAAAGATTAAAGAAAGTTATGATAATAGAATGAGTAAAAAAGACCATCTAGAACATAGTGGTAAATTACCTAAGTATATATTATTAAAAGGTACATTAGCGGATATAGTTATACCAGAATATAGTAATACTATTCAGTATCAATTTAATGATGTTAATTCTGATATTTCATTTGATAATACTAGTGTTGTATTAACATATAATGGTGATGGCTCTTATACGATATTATTATATAGAACATATTTAGGTATTAAAGGTAAATTAACAAATGATAACTTATATATAGTACCAATTACTTCTTTAACTAATGAAGAACTAAATGAATTAGAAGAAGAACATATGAATTATCCAAAAATATTAGATAAGTTACATTCATATGATTATGATACTCCTAAAAGTAGGGTGTTAACAAAATGAAATAAATGAAGAAGGTGAAATAATGTTTAATTTTGATGATAATTTTAATGAGTATGGTGATGAAATTATAAATCTTGGAGAAACAATTCTTGGTAAAGAAGATTTTAGAGACTTATATAATTTTCATAAAAATACATGGGGGTTAGGAGAAAATGCAAAAGATTATGCCTATCGTGTATATGCCTCAAATAGTACCTTTAATATGAATGAAGTCTTTAGAAATATATATAGGTTTGAAAATATAGGAACTGAAGAAGAAACAAAGTTGGAACAATTACGCAACACTACATTTGTAAATCATAATGGACTTTTTTGTAGTGCTAGAAAATTAGTGGATTTCTATCGGGCAAATAATCGTTTTCCCAAAATATTAATTGTATTTGATTATGTAGATATTGGGGAAAGGGAAATAGCAGATACTTTATATAAATTAGAAGATATTATCTTTGAAATGTTAAATATTAAAAATATACATAAAGAATATATAGTGAGAGATATGCTATATAGAGCAATAGATATTGAACTATATATTAAAGGTTCTAGAAGACCAATAGTACCAGACAAAATATATAATATAATGAAGGTTAATAAAAATGTATGGACTAATGATTTTAATATTTTTGTTTTAAAAGAATATAGATTCCTAAAATGTATTGGCTCGGTACAAAATAAAAATTATTTGCCATTAATATCTATTAAACAAAATGATAATTTATTTGAAGACAAATATAATTTACAAGAAAAATGGTCTAATTATGTATTGAATTATAATAGGGCTGTTAATTATATATGGATAAAGAAAGAAAACTTTAAACAAATTATGACAGGAAGAATAACTTGTAAAAGACTATTTGTTCTTCCGATGTATTTATTTGGTGAAATAGATAAGATGACTGCAATAAAGTTTGTAAATCTTTTTAAGGTTAATAATGATAATTCTTTAATTCAGATACTAAATGATACAAATGAAAAATCATTACCAATGCAATTACAATTAGCATTATGTTTACTTTCATATGCGAGTTTTTGTGATTTTTTGAATGAATATAATATTACAGATGAGTATAGTATTGATATTGAAAGGATATGCATGAACTTTGGATTGCAGAGTGAATTGCTTGAAGATTTGAAGAACATCTTTAGTCTAATAAGGCTTACTAAGTTATCTAATGGAAAAATGTTTTATGAACAGTTATTGAACGATTCTAATGAACTTTTAAGTCTTAATTTATCAATAACTGATGGCTTTAATATGCAGAATAAAGATTTTTCTAGAAATATATTTAATGTAGAAGACTATCTATATGAAACAGCATATAAAGGTTATGTATACGAATCACAAATGCGTGAATCTAATGGCGTTTGTGGAAAAGAAACACCAAGATTTGGTTATTCTTCCCTTGAAACTTTTATCAAAAGTTCATATTATGAAAGTGATTTAAAAACTTTGATTTCTACACTTTTATTAGTAAAAGATGGAATTGCTGAAAATGATATTGACTTATCACAAAAAGGAACTGTTAGAATGCTTATTAAATCAAAATAATCAATGTTATAATAGTGTTTAAAGAATCTTGTATAGTTCTAGTTATTTCTTTCACTAATTAGACAAGTTACATTCATATGATTATGATACTCCTAAAAGTAGAGTGTTAACAAAATAAAGTTGCTTATAGTAATGAGCGGCTTTTTTTATGTACAGATGTTTATTATTCGGATAGCAAAAAATGAGTTGCAAAATAGTGATTAATATGCTATAATAATCGGTACTCAAGGGGGATTAGGAACTATGAATAAAGATGATATAACTTTTTTAACTGAGGAACAAATATATGGAGAAAATAGATTGAAGATATTTGAATATGCTTATCCGCTGGCAGAAATAAGTGACTTTGCCATTTTATTAGGGGGAATTGTTGCAACTTATTTTGACGATATTACTGCTCCATTACATAATAAACCTGGGTTTTATTGGACTAAAACACTTACAGAAATTAATTGCCATCGCATTAAAGTTGTAAGTTGCTCTAATGCAATTTATGAAGATTATTCTTGGTGTAGAGACATTGGCTCTAGAATTGTTTTACCATATTCAAGTATTAAATCATTTTCTAAAACTGATTTTTCATTTGGAAATGGAGTTATTTCTGTTAATTTTGGAATGTATCCCCAAATGGCAGCTTCTGATGTTATATCCAGTATATTAGAAAATGAATTTTCTAAAGGAAAATTAAAAATTGTAGGTAAATATACAACAGATTCAATTCCTGCAAATGATAAAGAAAGTTTCTTTAAAGCAAAGGAACACAATGTGTATGAATATAATGGAAAAAGATATGTTAGAGTGGTAGGAAACGCTAGGGCAGTAGGCCAGACATTATCCAATTCCTCTACAGTATTTGCTGGAACCGGATACTGGATAAAAGTTGAACCAATAACTTGGCTAGTAGATGTTAAAGCAGATGTTGCTATTTCAGATAGAATATTATTTTCAGGCATACAGTTTGCAAATGTTAATACCAGTTTTAAAAACTTCGATGAAACTGATATTAAGAGGTTTATGAAAGACTATTTTTTACCAGATATTATTTTTAGTTTAAAAATACCTTTAACTATTAAAGTAGAAGAACTTAAAAAAGAAAAAGTAAAACAGCCTGTTTTGAAGAAAAATCCTTATGGATTGAAGTTCGGAAAAATAAGTGAAGAAGATATAATTAAAGGAGCAATAGAAAGTGGTGTTGCTGTATTCTTGCATGGGCCTTCTAGTGAAGGTAAATCTGCTAGAGTTAAACAAATAGATCCTAATTGTGAAATAATATATTTAAGAAATGCAACACCTGATAGTTTAAATGGTAAAAGTGTATATAACCAAAGTACAGGTGAAATGATAGATATTAAACCTTCTTGGCTTAAAAAGATAGAAGAAAAATGTAAAATAGAGCCTGATAGATTACATATAGTATTCTTTGATGAGATAACAAATGCTTTGCCAAGTATACAGGGTATAGCTTTTAATATAGTATTAGATAGAGAAGTAAATGGTATATGGAAATTACCAGATAATGCTAGAATAGTAGCGGCTGGTAACGATATGAAAGATAGTTTAGCAGCCAATCAACTAGCAGAACCATTATTTAATAGATTTGCTCATGTTTATATTAAAACAACTACTGAAAGTTGGTTAAAATGGGCAAGTGAACATAATATACATCCTGCTATTTATTCATATATTGCTTATAAAAAAGGCGAAACATTAAGAAGTAAATATGATGGTGAAAAACCTAACGCAGATCCAAGAAAATGGGAAATGGCTTCTAAAATGTTATACGCAACAGGAAGTCCAGAAATGTTAAGAGCACTAGTAGGAGAAGATATAACAATAGAATTTGTACAATTCTGTAATCAACAAGTTATAACACTAGATGATGTAATAAATGAAAATTATACCCAAAGAGACATACAAGCATTAAATACAGCTGAAAGATATGCAACAACCATGGGATTATCACAAGTTGATGATAATAACTTAGAAAAAGTAAGAGATTTTGTCGTAGGTTTAGGAGCAGAGTTTGGAGCAATTCTTGATGCTTTATGGACACATGGCGATGAAAGTAAATTAGAAAGACTTGCAGAAGCAAAACTTGCTGAAATGTCAGAAGGAGGTATAAGAAGATAATGGGAGATAAGAAAGAAATATTACTATCATATATAAGAGCAAATGTTGCACCAATTTTAGTTGATTTTATATTTGGTAAAGATATAAATGGTGCAGTTGTATTACCTGCCAATGTTGATGTTAAAGAGTTAAATGGTCATTATGATGGAACTGATTTTATGCCACCAAAATGGCTTAGTGAAATATTAAGTACAAATGCAAGTAAAATTTTAGTGATTGATAAAATTGATGCAATAGCAAAAGAAGAACAATTAAAATTCTGTGAATTGTTAGAACATAAAAAAATATCTACATTTGAATTACCAAAAAGTTGTGTGATAATTGTAACAGCAAACGAAATAAATAAAGATAAGATAAACGAAGAAATATTCTCATTAGTTGCACGAATTTAAGGTATAAGCTATGAAATATGATATTGCAGCATTAAAAACAAAAATGCTTGTAAAGTATCCTTTCTTTGGAAGCGTAGTTACCAATGTAGATTATAAAGAAAATAACAATATATCAACTGCTGGAACAGATGGAAAAACTATTTACTATAACAAAGAATTTTTATCAAAAATTAGTAATGAAGAACAAGTTTTTGTATTTGCTCATGAAGTATGTCATATTGCTTTTAATCATATTTTAAGGAGTGAAGGAAAAGATTCAACTTTATGGAATATTGCTACTGATGGAGTTATTAATCAATTATTAAAACGTGATGGATTAAAACTAATTGATGGTGTAGTCGATATGGAAGAAGCAATAAACTATGATGCCGAGCAATTATATGAAAAATTACTACATGAAAAGAAGCAAAGCAAACAAGAAAATAAAGAACAAAATAATGAACAAGGTAACAATGGTCAAAGTGATAAAAGTGAACAAACTGGTAATTCATCAAATAATGGACAAAATGAAGAAGATAAAGAGCAATCTTCTAGCGAAAATCAAAATATGAATGGTAAACCTCAGAATCAAGAACAAGGTGGCAATAAACAAGCTAGTAATTCTAGTGATTCTTCGCAAGAAAAAAATGAAAATAAAGATGTCGGACATGATACTCATAGTATGTGGGAAGATGTAGTAAAAAAACATAAAGAGCAAAAAGAAAAGTCTGAAAAAAGTGAAGATTTAGGGGGAAATAATAAAAAAGAAAATGATAAAGAATTAGAAAATAAGCAAAAGGAAACAGAAAAATTAGGAGAGAAGGAATCTTTTAATAAAAATAGGGAAGTAAAGAAAAAAGAATTAGAAGATTTAAAGGAATCATTGCTAAGCGGTGTAATGACCGCTGGAGACTCTGCAAATGGTGATGTAAGAAAAGTTGAAGATATTGGATATGCAAAACCAATAATTGATTGGAGATATGTTTTAAAGGAAGCAATTAAGTATGATGTTGATTGGTCATATAAAAATGCAACAATAGAAGATGGCGTAGTTAGTGCTAATTTAGAAGAACAACCTATGCCAGAGACTGAAATTGTACTAGATACAAGTGGCTCAATAAGTGAACAACTACTTAAGGGTTTTTTAAGAGAATGTAAAAATATATTAAAACAATCAAGAGTAAAAGTAGGCTGTTTTGATGATAAATTTTATGGCTTTCATGATATTAGAACTGAGAAAGATATAGAAGATATGAAGTTTGAAGGTTATGGAGGAACTAACTTTAATGCAGCAGTTAATGCTTTTACAAGGAGAGTAGAAAATAAAATAATATTTACTGATGGATATGCTCCAATGCCAAGTATGTCACTTGACGCAATTTGGATAGTATTTGGAGGTAAAAGAATAAATCCAGATGGTGGAAAAGTAATTTATATAGATGATGATGAACTTGAAAGAATGTATAGTTATGAAGAAAAGGTTAGAAAAAGAACAAGATAAAATTGTCTTGTTCTTTTAAAATTGTTTTTCTTTCTTGACAACTACACTGAAATTACAACATTTTTCAGTTTGCTTGTCAAGAGATTATATATATAATTTTTCTATTACATAGATACTAATATAATTAGATATAATTATCTATATACATATAATAATAATAATATTCTCTTAAAGACTATTTTATAGGCTTTAAGAGACTTCTTAAGACAAGAAGACTTAAGAAGAAATAAAAAAAATACTAGTAATATTTATTAAACTATGCTATACTAAAAAAGTAGGTAGGGTAGTAAGATGAGTAAGAATAAAAAGAATATTATAGATAAAATATTATATAATTTTATAATATTTCTACTTGGTGCAGTAACAGGCTATATATATGAAGTAATATTTTATTATATAACACTTGGAATATTAAATAATTGGGGAGTATTATATGGACCATATCTTCCCATCTATGGAATAGGAGCAGTTCTTTTAAGTAAATTAAAATCATTAAAAAAGAAGCCCATATTACTATTTATATTAAGTATAATAGTAACAGGACTACTAGAATATATAATTGGATATATAAGTCTTAATATCTTTAATCAAAGACTATGGGACTATCGAGGACTATTTTTAAATATAGATGGTCTGGTATGTTTAAGAAGTGTTATAACTTTTGCTATAGGCTCATTAATATTAAATTATCTTTTATTACCATTAATAGATAAATATTATAGTAAGAGGCTATATAAGTATACTTATGTAGTTATAATAATATTTATTATAGATATAATAATTAGTAATATATATCGTAATCCTTATACTTTTTAAGGATTATTTTTTTCTATTTATACCAAGAATACTACCTAGTACAGAAATAAATAATAGAATAACATAGTATATAACTGAAGTCCAATCTAAAGATTTACAAGTTATACTAACTATAAGAAATAAGATAACCCATATAATACCATATTTTATACCTTCAAAATATCCTTTTTCATTAGATAATTTTCCAAGTTTATAACCTCCTACTAGAATACTAATAATAGGTATAAGAAGAAAGATAATCTTAAGTGGAATACCACTTATAACATTAAAATAATTTAAAATTGTAATAATAATAGAACTTATTATAAGAATACTAATACTCCATAACGAACTTTTTAAATAATTCATCATCATAAATATCACCACTAAATACTATGAAATTGTATAAAAAAATATACATTACCACATAATGATACTGGTGATAATTATGAAAATAGTAGTATTAAGGACTGTATTCTTTTATTTATTTATTTTTGTTATATATAGAGTAATGGGAAAAAGAGAAGTAGGACAACTTAGTATAACTGATTTGATTGTATCTCTTTTAATAGCGGAATTAACTGTTATTAGTATTGAGAATTATAAGGAAAGTATTTTATATTCTTTGATACCTATTGTAATATTGGTATTAATGCAGTGTACACTTGCTTATATTAGTTTAAAGAAGCCAAAGTTTAGAATATTTCTCGATGGTAATCCTTCTTTGATAATTAAGAATGGTAAAATTAATTATAATGAGATGATAAAGCAAAGGTATAACTTAGATGATTTATTGGTACAACTTAGGGATAAAGGCTATCGTAGTATTGAAGAGGTTGAGTATGCTGTATTAGAAAGCAGTGGTACTTTATCGGTATTTCCATATAAAAAGGATAGTTCTCCTCTTCCTCTTCCTATAATATTAGATGGTGATATTCAGGAAGATACTCTAAAACATATGAAGAAAGATAAGAAGTGGGTTTATAACTTTCTAGATAAAAAAGATATTAATATTGAAGATGTCTTCTTTGCCTTCTATAAGGATAAGAATATCTTTATAATTAGAAATGATGATTTAATAAAATAACAAAGTATCAAAAAAATGGTACTTTTTTCTTATATACAACATAAATTATGGTGAGGGGTGATATCTTTTGTCAGCATATAAAGAGATAGTAACAAAAGCAGTAGTAGGTAAGGGTAAAAAGTATTATAAAAACACTTATAAGGTAAATACCGATTCTACTGTAGACACAGTATTAGGTTGTTGGGTAATCAATCACACATTTTCGGGAACTGAAGAAAATAATAGGATAGTTATTAATGGTTCTTTTGATGTAAATCTTTGGTATTCTTATGATAATAATACTAAAACATCAGTAATTACTAAAAATATTCCATATAAAGAAATGGTAACAGTCTCTCAAAAAGAAACTACTGATTCATCTAAAAAAGATATAATAGTAAGATGTCTAAAAGGACCAAGTTGTATATCTGCTAAAGAAGATGGAAATAGTATTAATATTGATATTGAGAAAGAATTAGGAATTGAGATAGTAGGAGATACTAAGGTAAAAATTGCAATAGAAGAAACTGAAGAACCATGGGAAGATATACCAGAAGAAGTAACTGAAGAGACCGAAAAAGAAATAGAAGAAAATATTGATCCTAACTACATTAAAGAAGAAAATTAATCTTCTTTTTTTTATAGATGATAAAA
>OIZL01001410.1_pt1 | contig 13051 bp, 20 predicted proteins | sample 1588541 | NCBI WGS metagenome assembly OIZL01 (sample SAMN03283285) | human gut metagenome | biome: human-associated habitat; material: feces | host: Homo sapiens | place: Peru | collected 2012 | reverse complement strand
GAATTTTCATAATTAAGTATATAGCAGGATAAAAAGAGAGCAGGATAGTAAAGAAAGGAGTTCATAATGGCTAAGTTAAGTGAAATATATAAGGCGATAGGTGATTATATGAAAATGTATGGTGACAAGGAAGTAACAAGTATTGGAACAGCAGGCGGGCGTAATAGAAAAATCGAATACATTTTTCACTTGTATGATATACACGAGGGAGATATAGGCAGTAATCCTTATACCGGAAGTGACAAAATAGATATTCCCAAATAACATCAGGAGGTACAAATATGATATATCAGAGAACAAAATATGTTGCAGACAATAGCACAGCAATAATGGCACTTACAGACGAAAGAGAACCATACGCTACTGTAAGTATATGTCTGGCTGACTATGGGATTAAACTCCCGGAAAACCGGATAGTAATTAACCAAGATTTAGTGAATGACCCTGTTTATTTAACAAAAATCAAGGCTGATTTGGTTAAGAAAGAGGTAATGGCTGTTAGTTTCGGTTTTGCAAACAGCATAGTTGTGGAATTAAAGGATAACTGGAAAGAGATTTGCGAGGAGGTGGGTGAATGATTTTCCCTCCCTACCTCTCAATGGAAGTTGTCGAAAGAATAAAGACAAGATACCCTTCAGGCACAAGAGTAAAGCTGGTGCAGATGGATGACCCGCAGGCACCGCCAATCGGAACACTTGGAACGGTGAAAGGCGTTGATGACACAGGCAGTATAATGGTGAACTGGGATAACGGCAGCAGCTTGAATGTTGTGTATGGTGAAGATAAGGTAATAATTCTCGGAAAGGCACTCTGAAAAGGGTGCTTTTTAGTTGAAAAATGTTGAAACAGGTCAAAAAAAGATGAAATAAGGTGTTGACTCCTGCTCGGAACAGGGATAACTACGAGATAAGTTAAAACACAAAACACAGATTTCCGGGAGGTACGAAATGTTAAACGAAATTATTAGAAGATACGAAGAAACTAACGAAGTGATTATAGAAGATTACGATGCTATAAGACCGGAGAATATGGACGGCATTAACGGCGTTTATACAGATATGCTATCAATAAAGAAATTTATGATAACTGAAATTGATTTCATTGTTGATGCGATTAAAAGACTGGCTCCTGTAATCTCGGAAAGCACAAATTCCGAAGAAGTGTCAAATCTGTTCAAATGGATTTCCGAGAACCCTAAAAGCAGCATCTACGAATATACAGAAGCTACCGGCATAGAAATCTCTGAAGAATACAGGAGAAATCCGTATTTTGACCTATATAATACGTTAAGAGGTATATATCTGCAGATTACTGACAGAGAAACAGCTTTGATACAGAAGTCAGTTGATAAAGCTCTGATATATTCAATGAAAGCTTGGCAATTAAGCTTTTAAACAAACCACTATGTAAGACCCGAAAGGGTCTTTTTTAGATGAAAATCATCTGTATTCAAATATCTTAAAATACGATCCGTTAGAGTCTAGGTATCGGAGGTGACTATGGATATTAGAGATAAAATAAACAATCATAAATTATGGGTTGTGACAGGAAAAAAGCAGGGAAAAAGAGCAGATTTTAAAGGAAAGGACCTGACAGCAAATGACCTGTCCGGGAACATATTAGACGGAGCAATGTTCAAAAGTGCTGTTCTATGTATGACAAATCTATCTTACTGTGATTTAAAAAATGCTAATTTTGAAAATGCAGATTTAACAGGAGCAGACTTATCAGGAAGTGACCTTTCAGGTGCTAACTTAAAAGGTGCAATATTAGACGGAGCAGTTCTTACACATTCAGTTATGGTAAATGCCAACTTAAAAGGAGCTTCATTCAGCGGTACTTGGCTTGTATCAACTAATCTGACCGGCAGTAATCTGACAGGAGCAGAATTTTTCGGAACAAAGTTCTTAGATACAGTATTTGAAAATGTAAATTTAACAGATGCTTCACTTCTGAAACTCGACCTTTGCGGGATAAATTTAAGCGGAAGTCACGGCAAGAACACCAATTTTACAGGTTCCAGTCTTAAAAAGGCCATTATGAAAGGTGCAGTCTACAAAGATAGCGTTTTTACAGGTGCAAATTTTGAGTTTTCAGTTCTGGGGGACAGCAGCTTTAAAAAATGTGACTTTACAGAGGCGAAATTCGGTGATGCCATTGTTTCAAAATGTGACTTTTCCGAGAGTGACCTCAAAGGTGCGATTTTTCCAAATGTCAATATTACAGATACAGTGTTTAAAAAGTCTTATCTCCTTATGAGCGATTTATCAACGGCCAAACTCTATAGCTGTGATTTTTCGGCAAGTCAGCTTAACGGCGCTATATTTAATAACACCTACATATATGATACAGGCTTTGCCAATGCTGTGTTTAATGGGGCAGATTTAAGCCATATGAATAACAAGAGGGGGTACTTCTCGGAAGCTGACCTTACCGGTGCTGTTCTCCCGGAAAAATAGGTTTTGGATTGCTGAAAAATATTGAAATGTGCTGTTGACTTCTTGGGAAACGGAGTGTAACTACGAGGAAAATGATAATTCAAAGGTGATTTTCCGGGAGGTAGGAAATGAGATACAAATTAGAGTCAATTACATTATATATTCAGCAGGAAAAAATACTTAATAAGTACCCTCAACTTTCAGGTTTTAATATTCAATTTGTGAAAAAAGAAATTAATAGAGGTTGTAATTTAATTGAAGTTCGGTATGAGGCATATATCGAAATAGCTGATTTAGAAGAACTAAATACGCTGATGGGTATTTTGGGTCATGAACTGATAATCACAATCACAGGTGATGATTTAGAACCCACAATACTCATTTATGACGGGTACATTGATTAGGAGGTGTTCTATATGGGACAAAACAATTTTACTTTTGAAGATAGTGTGGAACGTGAAATTAAATTTGTACTTGTCGAGGATATAAAAAGCGATTCTAATGCTGATACTGTTACAGGGTGTAAAGTCGAAGTGCGTATTGGTAATGAGCGTGTTGTCAGCGCTGAAACAATGAATGATGCACTAAAACAGTTTGATAAATGGATTTGTAACAATATACCTAGAATTGCTGTGAAGAGGTATCTGTAATGGGAAAAAGAATTATGATATTTAGCCTAACAATATCCATATTGGTATTGTTTGCTATTAATCTGTATTTAGGAAACGGAGCATGTCAGGAAACAGAGGAATTTATAGGTACATTCGTGTCAAACGGTTACACAATGGATGCCTATGCGGTGTACGAGGTGGATAAGATGGAAAGATTAAAAATAATAGCTTTATATGTACTGTCAGCACTATTACTTCTCGGAACGCTGATATTCGGATATAAGCTTGCATCTACATATCAGGTCTTATCTGCCGATGAACAGCAGATAGAAACTGTCATACAGAAGAAAAAGCAGTTTGAAAACAGTGATACGATAGCTTGGATAACCATCAAAGGTACAGAAGTAAACTATCCGGTTATGTGGACCCCTGATGCCCCTGAATACTATCTGCATAGGAACTTAAAAGGCGAATATTCATATGCGGGATTGCCGTTTATGGATTACAGGTGTGATTTGTCCTCGGACAACCTCGTTATTTACGGGCATAATATGCTGAATAAGACTATGTTCAGCCAGTTATTGCAGTACGAAAATGCTGATTTCCGGGATAAACACAGCCGTATCAGACTGGAAACCGAGAGTGAAGTAAGAGTCTACACAGTCATAGCAGCTGTTAAGACATATACCGCAGGGTTCAGATGCGATAGTATGATTAATGCTGTTGATGAACAGGAATATGACAGCTTCATAAATGATATAAAAGATAACTCACTTTATACTTCAGATATTGGAGCTGAATATGGCGAACAGCTCATATCTTTGTCCACTTGCAGCTATCACAGGGAGAATGGTAGATTTGTCGTCATAGGCAAGCTGACTTCCTGCAAAGATAAATAGCAAATGACAGGGAAAACACTTGATTTCATAGTGTTTCAACAGATTGAGATACAGAATTTCATATCAAATATAAAGCAGTCCGAAATGGGCTGTTTTTTAGTTGAGAAAAAGTAGAGAAATGGGGTTGACAGCTTCTCGGAACAGGGGTAACTACGAGATAACAGATAAAACAAAACACAGATTTCGGAGGTATTAAAATGTTTACAGCAAGGTTCAGAATGTATTGGAATGACTTCATTTCAGAATATGTTGAAATCAGAACAAACAGTATAAATGAAATACTGGAATATGCGTATAAGGTACATAAAGACAGTGTGTATCCTACAGTCAGCAGATTCGATTGCGTAGGCAAAAGCAAGTACAGTGAAGGCGGCTGGCTTAATGTTAATTTTGCTTTAAAAGAAAGAATGGGTAACAGAGGTTCATTGTGGCTTGAACGAATAACATATTTCGGAGAAAACGGAGAAGTGATAGTTTTCAGTAAAGCTGATGACTATATTTCACCTAAGACAGCTAAGGCCTTTGATGATTTTGCACAAGTTGTAAAGAAAAGAGAAGAAAGCAAATTCGGTGAGTTTTAATATCGGATAATACGGAGCAGTCTGGATAAGGCTGCTTTTTATATTCCCGGAAAAGTGCTTTTTCTTTAGTCTAAAAATACCGGATACTACTCAACTTTGAAGTATATACTTCAGTATTTTGAAGTATTCAAATCTGAAAAGTGAACAACTCCTGTTTTTAACATATATTCTACAGGTATTTTCACGAAAAAGTTTGAAAAAGGGTGTTGACTCCCGGAGAACGTAGGGTTAACTACGAGATAACAGATAACACAAACGATGATTTTCCGGGAGGTACAAAATGGGCTGGACTTTTACAAACACAGATTTAACAAGAAAAGAAGCTGTAAATGAAATGTTTAACTGGGATTCAGACAAATACAGAACAAGAGTGCTGAAATCAGTTATGAAAGGTGTAATATACTATGGAGCTATCGAGCAGATAGGTAAAGACACTGCCAGAAGAACAGTTACAGGCGTGGTAGTGCTTACTTCAAGCGATAAAAAGCACGGATATAACTTCGGTTACAAGATAATCGATGAAACAATGGGTCCGAGTTATTATGACTGCCCGAGAAGCATACTTGACTTACTCACTGATACAGATAATGAGTATGCGCTTGAATGGAGAAAAAGTTGCAGAGAGAACCTGAGCAGGCCAAAGCTATCTGATTTACCTATTGGTGCAAATATCAAAGTGCAGCTGAACGGTGAGGAACTGGAGCTTACAAAGTATCCGCCTTGCTGCCAGTTTAAAACACCTGTATGGGTTAATTTAAAGAACCATACATACATTTCAAAGAAGTGGATCACAGATTTTGAGGTGCTGTAATACATTCCCCCGGAAAGGGGGTTTTTATTTTGCCTTAAATTCTGGCATACTACTCAACTCTGAAGTAATTACTTCAACATTCCGTAGTATTCAATAACCGCAGCATATAATAAAATTTATCGCTTGCTTTCACCATAAAAAAACAAGCGATAAAGTTCGATTCTCATTTATACCATAGTGTATATAGGTATTATTGTGAAATAAATTATGAAAAGTGTGTTGACACCCGGAGAAGATAGGGATAACTACGAAATAACAGATAAAACAAAACAATGATTTCCGGGAGGTACAATATGGCTAGTGTATATGAAATGGTAACAGAAAGAATAATAGAGCAGCTTGACAAAGGTATAATTCCGTGGAGGAAGCCGTGGATCGGCAGAGCAAGAGCTTGGTCCAGAAGTACAGGCAAGACATACAGCTTCATCAATCAGTGTTTATTACCTTACGAGGGTGAATATGCGACATTCAAACAGATACAGGCAGATGGCGGTAAGGTTAAAGCAGGAGAGAAAGCCTCAATGGTAGTATTCTATAAGCTGCATATAGTTGAAGAAGAAGTAAACGGTGAAATTGTTAAGAAAAAGATACCTACTCTGAAATACTACTATGTATTCAATATAGCAAATCAGGTAGAAGGTCTGGAAGAAAAGCACAATATTAAAGGCGAATACAAGGGGGCAGAGCCTATCTCGGAATGCGAGAATTTAATTGAGAGCTATACACGGAGAGAGGGCATAAAAATCTATCCCGGCCCGCAGGCTTTGTACAATCAGACTGGTGATTACATAGTTTTACCTAAAAAAAAGGCTTTTATCGACACTCCTGAGTATTACTCGACTGCGTTTCACGAAATTGCACACTCCACAGGCCATGAAAAAAGGCTTAACAGAGGGCTTGGCAAGTCAGCTTTCGGAGATTCCGATTACAGTGCAGAGGAACTGGTAGCAGAAATAACTTCTGCAGCAATTCTTAATACAGTAGGTATTGAAACGCCGGGCAGTATGCGTAATAATATAGCATATATACAGAACTGGCTCGGAGCGTTGAAAAATGATAAGAGAATGGTTGTTTTCGCTACAGGCAGAGCCGAAAAAGCGTACAATATGATAATGGAGGAGCCGGCTTAAAACCGGCTTTCCGGGAAGGAATAATATGAAACAGAACGATTTCATAAAAGAGATTAATACACAGGATTTCTTATGGTGTAAGAGCCGAAATATATACGGTGTCTTGTATAAAGGCTGTCTGCTCGTATTCCTCGAAAATGCAGATAAATTAAATACTCAGAAAGAATACAAACAGGGTAAAAATTCAGTGGTTCTGAATGAAACTAAGGAAATACAGGCCATAGATATTAAAGAACTAACGCCAGCAGAGAGAACAGGGGATATAATAACGGAAAAAGACAGGGTTTTGGAGCGCATCAGCTCCGAAGCAATGGAAATGTGGTTTGACACTGAACTTCTGAAATGGTTCAGTCCGAGTGCAAAGTATTACTTTTTCGAGGATGGATGGCATAAGAAGCAGCTTTACATTGTAGAGAAGAATAAAATAGTTGCTATGCTGTTAAAAGTATCTGATGATTATATACATAAACTGAACAGGAAAAAGAAAGGTCGCTGATAAGCGGCTTTTTTAATGCCTCAAATTGAGAGCTTTTTACATTAACAATATGAACACATTTCATTTTTACCATACTACTGATACAGGTGTCACCTGATAGGTTTTCGACTTACTGATGAAACTGCGAAAAAAGTTATGAAAAAGCCTTGACTCCCGGAAAAGCTAGGGATAACTACGGAGAAAACAAGATAATATAAAACGATTTTTCGAGGAGGTATACTTTATGATTATTAATGATTACCAGTTCTATCCTACACCGGAAGCAATGGCTGACAGAATGGCAGAGGCAGCAATGGAGCTGACGAAGAACGTAAGAGGCGGAGAAGTAAATATACTTGAGCCATCAGCAGGCACAGGAAACCTTGTCACTGCACTATATAAAGCACAGGAAAGCAGATATGGAAGCACTATTTCTGTAGACTGCATAGAAATTGAAGATAACCTAAGAGCTATTCTTAAAGAAAACTTTAAGAATAATTCTGATGTGCATATTGTATGGGATGATTTCGCCACATTTGAAACATATAAAAAATATGACTGTATAGTGATGAACCCTCCATTCTCGGAAGGTGAAAAGCATACTTTAAAGGCTTTATCACTTCTCAAGCGGTATGGCGGTGGTTTAGTCTGCATACTCAATGCAGAAACAGTGAGAAACGCCAATACACAGAGTAAAAAGGAGCTGGTGCAGCTTCTCGGAAAGTACAATGCCAAAATGGAGTTTATCAGTAATGCTTTCAGTGAAGCGGAGCGTAAAACTGATGTTGAAGTGATCCTTATAACATGTTCCGTTCCGGAACCTAAGACAAAAAGCAGGATTTGGGAAGATGTGCATCTGGAAAAAAGCAAAACCCCCGAAGACCCTGAAATTCCCGGCTATGTAAAAAAGACCGGCGGTGATTTTATAGATGACCTAATCGAGCAGTATAATTTTGAGCTGAAAGCCACTATAAAGCTTTTTAATGAGTATGCAGGTTTAATGCCGTATATTATGACAATCCATTCAATTAAAAATGCACCATATAATAAACCAATCGTATCATTAAAGCTAGGTGATGATGATTTTTCAATTAACTCATATCTTCACACCTTGAGATATAAATACTGGTCTGCTCTATTTTATATGCCAGAGTTTACGGATATGCTCACAAGTAATATGCGTGATGAATTATTCAGTAATCTTGAGGAAATGAAAAACTATGACTTCAACCTGTTCAATATATCGGAAATTAAAAAAGCCCTTATCAAAAATCTTGAAGCAGGATATGAAGAAACCATCATTAAGCTGTTTGATAAGCTTTCCTGTGTGCATTCCTATTCAGGAGAGCCGGAAGAAACAAATGTATGGTTGTATAACGGCTGGAAGACTAACAAGGCTTGGAAAGTTAATGATAAAAAAGTAATTCTTCCGGCTTACGGTGCTTTCAAATATACATGGGATGATAAAAAGGTATTTGATAGTTATAACGCTTATAGTATTCTTTCTGACATTGAAAAGGCATTAAACTATCTTGATATGGGCGAAACGCCAGATAGATATTTTACACTGTCTGAAGAGTTATCAATGTTAGATAAGGCTGATAGTGTAAGAAATCTTGACTGCAAATACTTTAAGGTGACGTTCTTCAAAAAAGGTACTTGTCATATAGTCTGGAAGAACCCTCGTATAATTGACAAACTGAACATATTCGGTTCACAGAAGAAAGGCTGGCTGCCTCCTGCATATGGAAAGAAAACATATACTGATATGAACGAAGAAGAAAAAGCTGTAATTGATGCTTTTCAGGGGAGAGAAGAATACGAGAAAGTATTAAATGAGAAAGACTATTATCTTGTTGATACTTCAAATATGCTTTGCCTTCCTTGATTCTCGAAAAAGGTAAAAAAATATTGCTTTTGTAAAATGGTCTGCAGTGCCTGAATGGTGCTGCAGCTTTTATTTTACACCTTTTTTCAGTTTTTCTTGGAAGATATGGCCTTACAGTTGTTATTTATAGTTGAAAGCCTTAAAAAAATTTAAAAAAAAGTGTTGACTGCCTCGAATTACAGGGCTAACTACGAAACAACAGATAAAACAAAACACAGATTTCGGAGGTAATGATATGAGTAAGAGAGAAGAAGCAATCAGAAGATTAGAGATATTAGAAAGAAAAGAAATGATAGGTGCTGCAAAACAGTTGTTTATCAAGAAGAATACAATACCGGTATTTGAGAGAACAAGACTAGGAAATATAGTATACGGAACGATTTTTACATTGGGAGAAGTAAGTCAGTTCCCTGAATATAAGGAATACAACCTGAAAGAGTTGGTTTCAAAGTTTGAAGAAAAGAATGATGCTGTTGTATATCTTGCAACAACAGAAAAGGCAGAGTTCGGATTACTGATAGATTTGTTTTATGTAACAAAATATGAAGAAGAATGGCCTATGGATATTGAAAATCTTAAAAATAATAGACAGTTAGTATATACATATAATCTGACAAATCCTTATTTCTCAGAAAGAGGTACTATAAGATTCAGTGTAAATTTTGGAGGCGTGCTTAGAACAGAATAGTTCTCGGAAAATAAGTGTTGAAAATGGCAGGGAAACAAACGATTTCCCTGTCTTTTTCTATATGATGTGTCACTTTGGTTTACAAACAGGCTGAAAAGGGCTGATTTCCTGCTTTAAAACATTTTATTTATTTAAAAAAAGCCTTGACTTACTTTTAAGCAGGGGATAACTACGAGATAAGAGATAACACAAATAACGATTTTCCGGGAGGTGCAATATGGCAAGAAAAATGATAGGAATAGAAAGAGCGGCAGGAGCTACCAAAAGGTGCAGAAAAGACGGTTACGGTTTAGTTTTTCAGATTAACTATGACACCGAATCAGATGAGGTCTGGTACGATGAATTCGCATCATCAGGAAGCTATGTTCCGTATCCTAGTCCTATAATTAGTCTATATACGAATGTTCCGCTGACTATGAAAGAGATTAGGGAAAGAATTGAAAAGCTAATAAGAGTATATCCGATTAAAAAATAAAAGGAGCTGTAATATGAGAGAGATAATATATATAGCGAGTGAAAGTAGAGTTAGACAGGGGAAAAAAGAAGACTTAATTAAGAAATACCCCGGCTGGAATATAAGAGAACTGGGCGGAGGTAACGGAAACTGGCTGCTAACTAAAAACAGCGATGTGCTTGTAGACGGAGTGAGCTATAGGAAATTTGTACTTGAACATTATTACAAGAAAAAGCTGACTGAAAATCTTGTTAATACCTTTAGAAATGATGTGAATACAGGCGCTTTGGTTTTGCCCGACTGTATGGAGGTTTAGATATGAAAAGAATGAGAAAAAAGACCTTTGACCTGAAAGAAGGTACAATGATATACCGTCAGAACGGTGAAACATATGAAGTGCTTAGATATAACAAATATTATCGAAATTATGAATGCGTAAGTCAGGATACAGGCAAACTCAAATGCCTTGCTCCCAGAGAGCTTGTAGGTGACTACATTGTGTAAAGGGTTCTTCGGAACTCTTTTTTAGATGAGGGTCATCTGTATTTTAATAATGCTGCGTAGATAGCGCTAAAATCAAAGCAAAAAGAGGTATTTATGGATAGAACAAAAATAGAATGGTGCGACAGCACTTGGAATCCGGTAACCGGCTGCCTGCACGAATGCGATTATTGTTATGCAAGGCGAATAGCAGAGCGATTTTCCGGGTATGAAAACGGTGATTACAGCTTTACAAGGTCAAACTATGCTAAAACAGGCGATGTGCTTTTCGAGATTTCGGAAGAATGCCCCCCAATAAACAAAAGGTTTGATAATAAGAAACAGCAGATGGTTTTCAGCGTAGCTCCTTATCCGTTCGGTTTCAGCCCGACATTTCACAGAAACCGCCTTACACAGTTAAAGAGATGGAAAAAAAGCAGAGTTATATTTGTTTGTTCTATGGCGGACCTGTTTGGTGAATGGGTGCCGGATGAATGGATTGCAGATGTTTTTAACGCCTGCAAAGAAAATCCGCAGCACACATATCTGTTTCTCACTAAAAATCCGAGAAGATATATAAAACTGGCTGAAAAGGGATTGTTGCCAGATGATAAGAATATGTGGTTCGGCAGCACAGCAAATACACCTGACACTCCGTATTTCTTTGACTCGGCACGCAATACATTTGTAAGCATTGAGCCTATCTTAGCTGAATTTATAACCGGTGGTGATAATTACGGACACAGTGTAGACTGGGTAATAGTAGGTGCTGAAACAGGGAACAGAAAAGAAAGAGTAGTTCCTGAAAAAAGCTGGGTTGAGGCTATAATTCAGGATTGCTCGGAAAGAGGCATTCCTTTACTTATGAAAGACAGTATGATTCCTGTCGTCGGAGAGGAAAATATGGTACGGCAGCTCCCTTTCCCGGAAAAGGAGCAGGAAAAAGCGGAGTAAATAAGGAGATTATGATATTAAAATGACTGAAACAGCAAAAAGAGCAGATATAACAAGGCTGCTTTCGGAGATGACGGAGCAATTAATAGCCCCTTTCGGAGATACAAGGATTTACTGGGCGAGAGAAGTTACTTTTGACTATAACACTAATAATTCGATCCGAGTAGACTATATGAAATTCAAACCTGTTAATAATACTGTCGGCGGAATAGAAAAGGGAGATTTCTTATGTTTTGAGGTCAAATCATCTGTGGAGGATTTCAGGTCCCTGAACGGTCATAACTTTATTGGTGATTTTAACTACTATGTTATGCCTAAAGAAGTCTATGACAAGGTGAGATGGGATATACCTTACGGTGTAGGTGTGTATTGCCCTGACGGTATAGGGCTTTCATCAGTAAGAAAGGCTAAAAGAATGGATAGAAAAAGACCGGTTTCCGAGATGTTATTAATGATGTTCCGTTCAGCAGCAAGAGATAGGAAACGATAAATCCGTATTAAGAAAGAAGTATTTAGATAATGCAAAAAATAATTAGAGTATTCCCTGACAGGAATTCATATACACCCGATGACCCGTATGTATTTATAGGTATGCCGCCTCTGATTATCCCGGAACATGACGAAGTACATGTATGTTGTACATTTACTTGGGATAGAAAATACTGTGAAGAACTAGCATTCCAGTGGGAGGGCAGAACAAATAAACCGGTTAAGCTCGGCGGTGTTGCCTTTAACAGCCCTGTAGAGGGATTTCAGCAGGGAATGTACATTAAAAAGAATATTATATTTACCACAAGGGGCTGTAATAACAACTGCAGCTTCTGTGTTGTACCAAAGAATGAGGGGAAGCTTGTAGAGCTGCCGATATGTCAGGGGAACATAATACAGGATAACAATTTTCTGCAAGCTTCAAAGGCGCATAAAGATAAAGTGTTCGATATGCTCAGAACACAGAAAGGTATATGTTTTAAAGGCGGACTTGAAGCCGACCTTATAGACGACCATTTTATTAATGGTATCACGAGTTTGAGGATTAAAGAACTGTGGCTTGCCTGCGACCATGATAATGCACTACCTGCTTTACAAAGAGCCTGTGAAAAGCTGCATAAAGCAGGATTCAACCGGAATAAAATATTCAGTTATGCTTTGTCATACGGTAAGGATATGGCTGCTGATGAAGCTCGACTTCGTGCTATTTATGAAGCAGGAGCAATGCCGTTTTGCCAGCTGTATCGTGACTTTTCGGACAAGAAAACAGAATATCCGCGAGAATGGAATCAGTTTCAGCGGATATGGAGCAGGCCTGCTGCAATAAAAGCACAGATGAAACAGTATCAAAAATAGGTACTGTTTTTTTCTTTAAAAAATCAGTAAAAAATTTTAAAAAAAGTGTTGACTGCCTCTAATTACAGGGATAACTACGAGATAACAGATATAACAAAGCGCAGATTTACGAGGAGGTAAACATGAGATATTATGCAGCTAAAAGACCGATAATGGTAGGAACTGTTCCGAAAGGATTTACAGACTTCAAGAACTTTGACAAAAGAGAATATGTTGAGGCTATAGGTAGAGAAGCTTGGGGATATGTAGATTATGATAACGAAATTGATTTTGATAACTGGGATCTAATTCCTGAGTA
>OIZL01001408.1_pt1 | contig 13054 bp, 20 predicted proteins | sample 1588541 | NCBI WGS metagenome assembly OIZL01 (sample SAMN03283285) | human gut metagenome | biome: human-associated habitat; material: feces | host: Homo sapiens | place: Peru | collected 2012 | reverse complement strand
GTAATTTAAGTGTTGTTTATGAAAATTATATAGAAACAATTTCAGTTGATAATGTAGTGAAAAAGACAAATGATTGGTCTAGTTTTAGTGGGTCTGACGTAAAAATAGGCATATTACGACTAGGAAACTCCGGCAACACTTGGTATTCAGAAGATATGCAAAGCGGAAAAATTTATTCGTGTGAGATTTATAAAGACGATGGAATTATTCGTAATTTTATCCCATGTAAGAACCCAGAAGGCGTAATTGGTATGTATGATACGGTTGGCAAGCAATTTTATGCGAATGCGGGTACTGGTGATTTTATTACACCTGCTTTCATAATGAAATTCTGGCGCTTTATGGGTCATCAGCAAGCCCAAGCCCTATCCTATGATAATAATTCATCCAGCCCATTCTATGTAGGCGACCCGATTGGTTCTAGCTCAGTAGGCCGCATTCGTATTGTACTATATGGCGGTGAATATGATAATATATATTCAGATGACCTAGCACAGCAAAGAGCAGATTTTGAGATATATCAGCGGTCAAGATTGAATGACAGCATATCAATGGAGACAATCCCAATCCCATGGATGGATGCAAATATTGTCATATCCCACAGATTTGGTCAAAAACAAGAACCAAGCAAATATATTGTTAAATCGTTTAGTGTGGATTATGCAACAGGCGGCACTATGACGATTAACGCTATTACTTGGTATCCATATTATGAAGAAAGCGAGGTGGTTTAAGTTGGCTACAAATTTTCCTAATCAGACATTCCCAACTATGGAGGATATCACTGTGGCTGATGCGTCGCTAATTAAACAATATCAAGATTATATGCAAGCTGGTAATATCAATGCGGCACAGTCTGTATTAACCAACATTGCTAATCATGATTCTAAGATAATCACAGCCGACCTAATCAACTCTATCCTTGATACATGTGTGGCAATTCAGGACTATTATAATGTACGATATAGCCCAGCTTATATTGTATCTGAGACGCAACCTACTAATCAGCAACCTACAGATTTTTGGTTTGAGGTGACAGGGGTGACTACAGAATGAGTCAGACATGGGTAATTAAAGACACTGCACCAAATGATCTCCCTTTTCTTTCGGCTACGACAATATCGTTTCAAAGCAATAATGAAAGTTTTTCAAGAATTGTTGCTTCTAACTACGCAGACACCTCCGGCATTCATTACACTTTGAAATACGATTCTACTCAGGTTTGTGCAACAGCCACAGAAAATTCTTCGTACACTTGGGTTGATAATGCCTATAAAACAGTGACATTTGAAACAGCGCCCACAGGTGAATTGCTTTCTTGGTTACAAGCAAATGCAGATTTACAGAAAGAGGTGGTTTCGGGTATACAATATCAAGATATCCACCTTGAAGACAAAGAATTGTGGAATCAACTACAGACGGCATGGGAGCAAGGCGATTATACTGCGGCGCTGAATGTTCTGAAAAATGCAAGCCTGACAGATAAGCAACTGAATGCGGCGACTATTAACGCGCTGACCACTGAACTATTATCTCTGCAAGCACAGAGCGACCCATCATTTAAAACGGGTCAGATTGTGGTTGCCTCTGAGCCACCTAGCGATCTAGCGGTTGACAAAGTATATTTCAGACTAATTGGTCCAGTTACCGACTATAATGAGCAAAATGCTTATTATATTGAAATTAACCAAAAGACTAGTAATGGATATGACGTGCTAAATCCAGCGACTCAAGCTGAAAATGTCATGCTCACAGAAAATACGGCGGCTAAATTTGGGTTTGTTGGAGTAACTTATACATTAGACAAGGCACTGTATGACGTTGAGTCGCTATTGCAGATAATCACATCAAGCTAATGAGGAGATGATAAATATTGGCTGATAAAAATATTACATTGCGTCAGAGAAATACGTCTGGCACATATGACAAATTATACACAAAGACAACCGCCACACAGAGCAAGCTTAGTACAGCAACTGCGGCGTTGTTTGGGAATAATATTACAGATGCAGATGCGGCGTTGTCTAAGGTTGCAGATGCGGTGAAGACTATTGGTGATGTTAGAGTAAAAGTTGTCGACCCAAATGGCAATCCTATTCAAGGAGCAAGAATTACTGGTTTATATGGAACGCCTACTACAGCAAGCGATGGAACCGCACACGGAGTTCTACAGGTAAACCCCATTTCTATCTCGTCTCCATATATAGATTTACAAGAACAAACCGCCGATGCAAGCTCATATGCTGGTTCGTTTGATGTTTTGACTATCACACTACCTATTGTTGGAGAAAACAATGTAAAGCGCATCACATCATCTCAGACTGTTAAATTTAAGTTAGCAAAAACCGTAGATGTTTGTTGTGTTGGTGGTGGCGGTGGTGGAGCAAATTATGCACGGTATTATAACACGATTTACGAAGGCTCTGGCGGTGGCGGTGGAGGTATTGTTAATGCGTTCGGAACTACAGTTACAGCAGATGAAAATTATCAACTCTATGTAGGTTCTGGTGGAGCAACTAGAGGAGCTTCACAATCTGATGGTTCAGGATACGATGGCGGTTCTAGCAGCTTTTTAGGAATATCGGCAAATGGCGGTGGCGGAGGCGTTGCAAAATTCGGATCAAACGGGGATCCATATAGTCTATCTGTTTCTGCTGGGAAGGCTGGATATACTGGTTGTGGAGATGGAGGATATGCAGATGGTACTGGGAACATATCAAATGTTGGCGGTTCCAATACCACTGTTTCTGAATTTAATGATAACACAACATTTTATTCTGGTGGTGGTGGAAGTGGTTCAGTAAATAAAAAAGCTGGCGGCACTCCAAATGGTGCGGCTGGTGCGTATCGAAACCTGAACACAGCTATAAATGCAGATACAGCTGGCGTTGGAGGTGGCGGAGGCGGTGGTATGATAAGTCGATTAACGAGTGGGGATGATATCATAGGCTATGCTTCTTCTGGTGGCTCTGGTCTAGTAGCCATTCGTTTCCATTTTTAATAAAATGAGGTAACAACATGAATTATTGCATTGTAAACGAAAATGGTATTATTACAAATATCATCATCTGTGAGAATGATGAGACGGCTAAGGGTCTAGGCGCTGTAGCCGGTTATCCAAGCGCGGCGATTGGGTCAAAATATGACCCATACAATTATTATGCCCTAGACGAGCTAAAGAAAAAGGTAAATGAACAGGAAATTCTAATTAACACTCTAACAGGCGTGACGGAATAAGGAGGAATAATAAATGAATGCAGAACAGATTATCAATGTTATCGTAGCAGTATTGGCAGGACTTGCAACTTGTATTCCACTAGTGCTAAAGTTAGTGCAGTATGTTAAGAAGGCAACCCAAGAAAAGAATTGGGCTGGTTTACTTGACCTAGTTATGCAGCTAATGAAACAGGCGGAAAAGAAATTTGCAGATGGCGCGACCCGGAAAGAATGGGTTATGGCTATGGTTCAGACAAGCGCAGAATATGTGCAGTATCCAATGGACGTTCAGGCTCTTAGTGATATGATTGACCAACTGATCAATCTGACTAAGAATGTCAACGTCAAGAAGGAGACTAAGTAATGGGCATTATGACCAATCTTGAGCTTGCAAAAAAGCATGAGGAAGTAGCTAAGAAATATAAGACGATTTATGCTTGGGGCTGTTTTGGTATGCCATGTACCCAGCAGATTCTAAATGAGAAGAAAGCGCAATATCCAGATTGGTATACTAGCCGTTGGAATATGTATCAACAGAAAGTTGGTACAGGTACATTTCTATTCGATTGTGTGAATCTCACCAAGGGAATCCTATGGGGTTGGAATGGTAACAAAAACGCCTATTATGGTGGCGCGAGATATGCAGCAAATGGCGTACCCGATGTGAGCGCAGATGGCATGATTGCCAAATGCAAAAACGTGTCTAACGCAAATTGGGATAAAATGGCTATTGGTGAAGGTCTATGGTTACCGGGACATTGGGGTCTATATATCGGTAATGGGCTAGCCGTAGAATGTACACCTGCATGGAATAACTGTGTTCAAATTACTGCCGTTGGCAATATTGGCGCAAAAGCCGGTTATCCTACTAGAAAATGGCAAAAACATGGTAAACTACCATGGGTCGATTATGTTGAATCTGAAGATGATAAGGAACATGAGGCGAATAAATCTAAGGTAAAGAGCCGTTTTGGATTTGATGATAAGACGATTGAGTTCCTAGATGGTTACAAATGGAATAAGGCGCTAATGGAAAAATTAGCGACCAAGCCATGATGCGGCTTAGTTATAAGCGAAGATGGAGTAAAGGGCAATTAGCGCGAACATTGGTAATTTACTGTGTTCGCGCTATTACCCTAATTGCAGTATGGGCAGTTGCCTTAAAAACATATGCCGTCATTAAATGGGGAGAGACAAGTGGCTATGACCTCAGTGATGTGCTTGTCTTTGCAGGAGCGGCATTTGGAGGCGAATTGCTCTTACTGGCATTTAAGCGCGTCTTTGCTAAAAAGAATGAAAATCCAGATGAATACAATTAAATAAAAATGAAAGGAGTTGGTCGAGGTGAATATAACATTAACTGGTACTAAAGTATCTCTCGATACACACACGCTTGCATTTGCAAAGAATAACCTTGTTAATGAAATTATATGCGCTGTAGACACCGATGAGTCATGGACTTATAGAATTGATGTCCTATACTCACAAACAGATTGCTCCGGAAATCCATTATATAATATTATCAATTTGAATAGAACGGGCAATGTATGTTCAGCATTGCTCACTATTGCTATGTTGCCATTTAGCGGCAAATATACTATGCAGTTGCGTGGCATAAAAGACCAACAGGTATATCATAGCGATATTTTTGAAGTATGGGTCAAATATAGTATTGACCCCAGCAATGTATATGACCCAGTTCCTAGCGAATTTTATCAAATTGAAGATAATATTATTGAGATAAACAATCATCCTCCTTATCCTGATATCAGCGGATTCTGGATGATATGGAATCCAACTACACATCAATACGAGATTAGTACAATTCCAGTTCCTACTGAAGCTGGCGGAGACAAGACATATATACACAAGCAGGTTATTGCTTCTAATACATGGGAAATCACGCATAATCTATATAAATACCCATCTGTGTCTGTTGTAGATACTGGTGGTAACATTGTGATTGGAGATGTGGAATATACTAGCTTAAATACATTAGTAATAAGATTTACAGCGCCATTTAGTGGAACTGCATATCTTAATTGATATAAATAAGGAGGATAATATTTATGCAATTTTTAACTAATCTAAATCTTTTGTCCAATGAACTACAAAATGCGGTCATTCAGGTATTGGCTGCAAACCCAACTACTGGTAAGATTGGACAAATTTATTATAATAGTGCAGACAAGGCACTAATGCAATATGATGGCACAAAATGGAAAAAAGTAGGCGTTGTATATCAGCAAGGCTCTACTACGGGTGCTGTTATTACCGGGCTTGATGATACTGGTAATGTAACTACTACAAATGTTGTAGGTCTTACCCTAAATGGGTATGAGCCTGTTGAAGGCGGCTACGTCTCTGATAAGATGGCTCTAGGTGCGGCAATTAAAGCCCTCGATACAGCTGTTCAGAATGCTGTAGCTGGTGGCGGTGAAGTCAACCAGAACGCATGGTCTAATATCAGTGTTAAGAAACAAAGCACGGTCACTACAGCTGTTACAGGTGCGGCGGCTGATACAACCATTGCCGCTACTGCCAAGACAGACACATTCGCTGTGGCATCCGGTAATAAGTGGGTTGATGTTGGCTCTGATGGTAAGCAGATTAACATTGGGCATAGTCTAAGCGGTGTTACTGCCGGTACTACAGGCGCGGCTAATTCTGTCCCTGCTATCACGGTTGATGCGGCTGGTCATATTACAAATGTTGAAGCTAAGACAATTACCCCAGCGGCAATCGGAGCGGCTACTGCGGATTCTGTTGCAACTGCACAAGCGGCAGCTGAAGCGGCACAAGCAAGCGCAGATACCAAGGTGGCTTCTGTTGGTGCTACTGCAAATGGCGGCATTGATATTGGTGGTACGGCAACTGAGCCTACTGTTGGTATTAAGCTAGACCCAACGTCTGGCAATGCGGCTACTTTGGGTGTGGCTGGCCTTATGGTTACAATTCCAGAAGTCACAGTGCCAGTATATGACATTGTAAAAGATGATGATAGCGGCGATTATGCGGCTATTTATCATCTGACAAAAGATGGAACTAATACTGGTGCGGCAATCAACATCCCTAAAGACCTGTTTGTAAAAGAAGGTAAAGTTGTTGACAATCCCACTGGTCAACCAGCCGGTAAATATATTGAACTAACACTACAGAATCAAACCAATCCTATCTATATCAATGTGGCTGACCTAGTTGATGCTTATACGCCCGGCAATGGTATTACCATTAGCGCGACCAATGAAGTATCAGTAAATGTAGTTGCGGCTAATGGTCTATCTGTTGATGCGTCTGGCATTGCTATGGCCCTTGCATCTGGTACGGTAAACGGCGCAATGTCTAGTGCTCAGTTTACTAAGCTAGACGGTATTGATGAAGGCGCAACAGCTGATACTATTACACTCAATGGCACAGCAACCAAGACTCCTAGCTTCTATGCTCCTACTACTGCTGGCACTGAAGGACAACAGTTAGTGTCTAGTGGTACTGGCGCACCAACATGGCAGAATATGCCCACTATTCTCAAGAAATACACCGCAACTAATGGCGCTATTACGGCGGCTGGCGGCGCATTTACTTGGACTATTACTGCGGCAACGCATGGTGTTACAACTCCTGCTACGGTTCAATTATTTGAGGTGTCTAGTAATGAGCAAGTAATTGCTAATGTAGCGATTGCTGAGAATGGTAATGTGACAATCACAATCAACGGAACTGGTTCTCTTGCGGCTGGTACATATAGAGCAGTAATTATTGGGTAATGGAGGTGCTAACCAATGAAATATGTTGGCACTTATAGCGACCCCAAAGATATTGTCACTAAAGATAAACTAGAAGCTGTAGCATCCAGGGTATCGACCAATGAAGATAATATAGCTATGGCTGAAAGCGACATCGATGGGCTACAGACTACTGTAGGCACATTACAGACAAATGTAAGCAATGTACAAACGGCTCTAACTAGTAAGCAGGATGTTATAGTAGGTGCGGCCAGTACAATCACAGAGAACAATTTAACTGCAAATCGTGCATTAGTTTCTAATAGCAGTGGTAAAGTTGAAGTAAGCAATGTCACGTCGACTGAACTTGGTTATCTTGACGGTGTCACTGGTAATATACAAACGCAACTTAATAACAAGTTGGAGAAAGCCCCTGTTACATCTGTTAACAGTAAAACAGGAGCAGTTCAGCTCAATGCCAGTGACGTTGGGGCTTTACCTGACACTACTGTTATACCAAGTAAAACGAGCCAATTAGATAATGATAGTGGGTTTATTACGGATATTCCAATAGCATCTGCTACACAACTTGGCGGTGTTAAAATAGGCGCAGGGCTTAGTGTTACTGAGAACGGTACATTATCAGCAACTGGCGGTGGCACAGCAGATGCAGTTGAATGGAATAATGTACTAAATAAGCCTACTACAATCACTGGCTATGGTATTACTGACGCTAAAATTGAGAATGGTACGATTACGCTTGGTAATCAGACGATTACCCCATTGACATCAGCTCCAGTTACTAGCGTAAATTCAAAAACGGGCGCTGTAATGCTAAATGCATCTGATGTAGGTGCAGCAACAACTAGTGATATCCATACGATGCTTAATCGTAATAATTCGGTTAACGTTGCGAATAGCAACTATACAGCGTATATGGCGAGAGGCGAAGCGCTGTTTTCGTCCGAAACTACCCCAACTGTCAACGGAACCATTGCTTGGCAGTACGAATGAGGTAAAAACATGGCACACAAGACGCTTATTAGCGGCACAGCTTACGATATCAAGGGTGGCAAAGATTTGATCGCAGGAACAGGATATGCCAAGAAAAATGGCAAAACCCTAATCAATGGAACGGCTTACGACATCCCGTTTTCCAGAGGTATTCCATTGAGCACTATCGCCCCCGGCGCGATCCTGATGCTCAACGAATCCGGCAGCCCCGTTCCGTTTTATATCGCTGAGCACGACTACGAGAGCGGCCTGAACGGGGCCGGGCGTACGCTGGTAGTACGACGGGATAATTCTAGGAACAATGTGGCATTTGGTAGTAACAATGCTTATGCAACCAGTGAAATTGACAAATGGTTGACTGGCACATATATAAACCTCTTCGACACAAGTGTCCGGAATAAGATAGGGCAAACAAAATTTTACTACACACCCGGAAACTATGATAAAACGGTAAAAACACTTGAACGAGCTGTGTTTATTCTGTCTACAACAGAACTCGGAGATCAAGGGGGGATTGATAATATCGAAGGAAGCGCCATCCCTATTGCAGAAACTATAGCAGGCGCTCATATGCAGAATGGAAAAACAATATGGACGCGGACACCAAGATATGAATCATATACAAACAAAAACGTGGTGCAACTAGGCGTATGGGGATTTGGCGCATATTCTTGTAATACGGCGAACAGCGGAATTCTTCCAGTTTTCACGCTTCCTGGAAATCTTGGCCTCTTGCAGAACCCAGATGGCACATACACACTTGCATAGAGGAGGTTCCACATGGGCACGCAACACGAGTGGCATCATTGAGAAATCAATATCGCTGAAGAATAGGAGGTCAACATGATATATTTCAAAGCGAATAACATAGAATACCCGGCCAGCATTGCCGGGAAAATGGCAGACCGCGACTGGGATGGACGCGCGTCCAAGTCCATCACGTTAGAGATAACATATACAGAGGCCGCACAATTATTTGTAGATGGCTTAAGTTGGTCTATCGTTCAACGCGACACAGTTCCAGTTTACGATAAAGATGGAAATCCGACAGGAGAAACAAAAGAGCAAGTTCAAGAATGGGATAATTCTGATTATAATGTAGCTGGTTCTATTACGGATAATAGAAATGGCACATGCACATGTAAGATGGGTAAAAAAACTAGGCTCGAAACAGAGCAAGAATTAAGGCAAGATGCAGAAACTGCCGCTAAGATTCTATTAGGAGAAGAAACATGACATATACAGAAAGAGCTAGAGCATTACGTCCATATATTGAAAAAGCGGCCACCAATTTAACAGATGAGGATGCGCTACAAGCAGTAGAGCTGTTTCCACAATGGGTAGTAGGACATGCCTATGTAGTAGATGAGCGGTTACAATATAATGGCGTATTATATCGCGTTGTTCAGGCACATACTTCACAGGCGGATTGGACACCTGATATTACGCCTGCACTGTTTGTAGTCGTTTCACTGGACGAATGGCCGGAATTTGTACAACCGACTGGTGCACATGATGCCTACAAAAAGGGCGACAAGGTGACGTTCGAGGGCAAGCATTACATCAGCTTGATTGACGCGAATGTGTATTCACCAACAGCATATCCGGCTGGCTGGCAGGAACAGGCGTAAACAAAACAATATCCTCTATGGCTTATATTGGGTCATAGGGGATAAATTTTAATCTAAACAGGATGTGATAATATATGGCAACAATCAGAGCCGCAGATGGTGGCTATCTATTAAATTCAGACCAATTTAATTATACCAAAGATGCACAGGGTAGACCAGTACTTAATGTAAAAGGCGTAGCTGGAGCTGGTGGTGCATCAGGTGATTTTAAGTCGGACGGCACGGTACCAATGAGCGGCAACCTATATATGAATGGTAATAACATAATGGGTGTCAAATCCATTAGTAATACAGATAGCGGCATAGCGATTGAATCAGAGGTCAGCTTGAATAACCATAAAATCACTGACCTGCTTAATCCAACAGCAGACCAAGATGCGGCGACTAAGGCGTATGTAGATGGTCATAGCCTACTTGGTGATGATGGCATGGTTGACAGCGATTTGAACATGAATGAGCACGGCATTGTCAATGCGCATAGAATCAGCACAGACGGCCCAGCACCATTATATATTGGCTCAACCATTGAGGCAACCGGTACAAATGCGCCTAGGCTGACCGGCTCTAATGATGGCACAGCGGCTTTTGTCAAGGCTGATACACAGGCTACTTATGTACCTGTTAGCGTAGGTGCGCCAACATCAACTAATCATGCTACGACTAAAGAATATGTAGACGGTAAGACAGGCGCAATCCAAGCCAGCGCAATCCTTAAATCGGGTGGTACTATGGTAGGCAAGCTCAAGCTAACTGCTGAGCCAACTGAGGATAATGATGCAGTTGATAAGGCATATGTTGACGCTATTTTACCATCATTCACAGCTGATGATAATGACAAAGTGCTAGGCATTGTAAATGGCGCATTAGCATGGGTAGCTAAAGCATAATTATGGAGAGGGGAATGAAATATGGCTAATTTTTGTGGTGGCATTAAGCTAGATAAAAATACACTCAAGATTATTAACGGGGTGATTTGTGATGCAAATGCAACAACTGTTGATAGAAGTAAAGCAGTATCTACTTGCGGTCAGCTCTGGGATGGAGCATTATTTACCGTGGTTAAAGTTGGCGGCGCTGGTTATATCACTCTACATGGTTCGGAAGGCGAAGAAATTGGTGCGCCTGTTATGGGTCGTGGTAATTGCGGCGTTGGTCTTGATGGGCGCTTTTTCAAGGTAGTAAATGGCACTGTTACACTACAGGATGGATTCTTACTTACTGTTAATGTAACACCAAAGGACGCTATTATCACTGTGACGGACGTTGATGGCGAGACGGTTGATCCAGTTAGTGGCAATGCCAAGCAATTCCTACTAAGCGGCATTGGTGATACATACACTGTCACAGCTACTAAGACAGGATATACTACTGAAGCTAAACAGGTCAAGAATACAGGTGACCAGACGTTTACTATTGTGATGAAAGCATCTGCTTAATATAAATTTATGGGGAACATTGGATAGATTATTATGTCTACCATGTTCCCCATTTTTTACCCTATCTCGTCCTTACCTAGCCCGTCTGCTAATCCTCGCTTGTATCCTAGATCATACCCATCTGCTTTGCCTGATTGATAACCATCATCATAACCTATGTCATATCGTTCTTGAGCGGCTTCTTCCTTTCCATCTTCAAGCCCATTCAAATATGCTTCATCACAACTGACAATCTCAACGTCTAGATTTTCATATTTAGCCATCTCAGCATTGTGTCTATTACATAGGTCTTCAATCACAGACTGAATAATAGTATCTTGTTTGCGGCATAAATAAACACTATCGCCATCGACTAATAGCTCATAGTATTTTCCTATTGGTCTAAACTTCCACATCAAACTCACCTCCTGCGTTATTATATCCAATGTCATATCCATCATCATAGTTCTCTAATGCAATATATAACATATTAGCAAATAACTCATATGATGATTTAGCAGAACCGGACATGATAGCAATAGGCTCGTCTGGCTCTTCTGGATAATATAGCTCTACACGGTATCTGCTACCATTGATACATAGTCGTGGTAGAATCATACGCCTGTACTTCCAAATCCACCATCCCCACGCTCTGTTTCATCTAGCTCATCAACTAGCTCAAATTCAGCCCGTTCATATGGTCTAAATTCAAGCTGGGCAATGCGGTCACCGGCATGAATGAACTGGTAATCGTCTGTGTCATTGTGGACAGCTACAATATATTCTCCCACATAATCACAATCGCAGACTCCCAAACAATTCGCCGGTCTTAAACCATTCTTAGTAGCTAACCCAGACCGCGCATAGATAAACCCAGCATATCCTTCAGGTGGCTGAAATGCCCATCCTGTAGGAATTTTGATAGTGCTATGAGGCGCAATACCTACGCGCTGAATTGGGCCGTTTTCATTACCACTAATATTGCGTACTTCTACATCTGGATTAAGCGTGATGCAGTGGTCACTTAGGTCTGCATACAAATCCATACAACAGGAACGTTCACTACCATAAGTAGGTAGCTTGGCGGTATCTGATAGTCGCTTTGCCTTAATTTTCATTTGATTCATATCCTCTCTGTGTTAGTTCTAGGAAGCGTGGTAGCGTCTCGCAAAAATCACAGAACACCTGCCAGTCAGTAAGGGCGTGATGCCGTCTTTGCTGATAGATTGTCTTGAGTTGTCTATAATTGGTTGTCATTGCAGCTGTAAGCTCAAAACCGCTAGGGATATTATATAGCATCTCAAGCCGCGCTTCTTTGATTTCATCTGGATTGATAGTATATTCTGGCTTTTTATTCATAGTAATTAGCCAATTATATCTGTCAATCTTTTCCTGTAGAATATCAATAGCTCTAGGGTCTACATAGCGATTGCAACAATCCTTTGGTTTCATGTTCTGTAACTTGTGCATTGTAGAACAAGATGAAACGAAATCCATGAAGTGGTATCTTTGCAATTCTACCCATGCTTTTTGGCTAAATGTAAGGTCAAATTGGACGATAATTCCATTTAGAGCATTATCATGCCCTTCACCTGTTGGACAATTCAAGCAAGCTAAAATACCCTTAGTAAGCTCGGCGGTCAAGCCGTCAAGCTCAACCGCCTTTGGATACTTAGCCGCTCTAATTGCCTCATCTAGCCCATATACACGAACATTAGATACATTAGGCAATTAGTAGTCCTCCTCCTCTACGTCATCTGGGTCATCTCTTACAACATGAACATCGACAAGTCCAATTTCCTCGCCATATAGATAGGTGTCGTATTCAACTCTTTCTACTCTAAATCGAGCCACCCCATAATCACCCTTTTTGTCACTATATAGCCAGACGTGTTCGCCAATGCGTGGTACTAACATACGAGCCGCATGAGTATATTTGAACGTATGTTCTTTATCGGTACATTCAGTACCATCTAGGAAAAATCTTAGTGTATATTCCATCTTAATCCTCCCAATTATATGGCTTGCAGAAATAGCTAATTTCACTATCTGAGAT
>OIZL01001407.1_pt1 | contig 13063 bp, 9 predicted proteins | sample 1588541 | NCBI WGS metagenome assembly OIZL01 (sample SAMN03283285) | human gut metagenome | biome: human-associated habitat; material: feces | host: Homo sapiens | place: Peru | collected 2012 | reverse complement strand
CCGCAAAAGCCTCTGGCATATCCAGACGCTGAATGATTTTAGCCGGAAGATGAAGCATAGAAAATAAAACTTAATATATTTCTGCATCTCCTTTGTGTTTGATAGCCACAAAGGAGATGATTTTTAATAAAATACTTGCATTGTTTTCGTGATTTAGGTATAATGAATATGCTTGAGGGCGTAATACATTAAATTTGAAACATTGTATCTTAGTGTTTATTCCTGTTTATGAAAGTGAACCCGAGTAAACAAACGGAAACAAAGAATTAAATTTAATGATATATGTCTGGCATTGTCTTTCCTATTCTCACAGGGAAAGTGTTTTTGTCAGGCTATTATTATGCCTTTTGGTAAAATACATTACCGAAAGGATTTTTTATTATGGAAAAAGAATTAGTATGGAAAATGGTGCAGGGACAAATCGGGTATGATTTTAAAAATCTTGATTTGTTGCAGCAAGCTTTCACTCGTCGCTCATATACTGCAGAGAACGGCGGTGAAAACAATGAGGTGCTCGAGTTCATTGGAGACAAAGCACTTGATTTTGTGATTGTTAAACTGCTTATTCAGAAGTACGGGCATTTAGCAAATGGGGATCCGGTTGACGGAACAAAGCTTTCTGCTTGGGAACAAGAATTCAAACGGAATCAAGAGGGTTACGAAGCGCCGGCAGTAAATAGTTTCGGCTGTGACTATGACGAAGATGACCTATCTAAAATCAAAAGTCGAATGGTGAATAAAAAAGCATTGGCTCGCCGAATGGATGAACTTGGTTTTTCCGAACATCTTATTATGGGTAAGGGCGATATACAGAATAATATCAACCAAGAAGATTCTGTAAAAGAAGATTTGTTTGAAGCTATTATCGGAGCTGTTGCGATCGATTCAGGATGGAATCTGAAGGACTTGCAAAAAGTGGTTGAAGTAATGCTTGTGCCCGAAGACTTTCTAATTAATGATACCGACACCAATTATGTGCGACTGATTCAGGAATGGGAAATGAACAAAAATGGGTGCATTCCCTGGTACAAATATAAAGAAGCATCTTACACATCGACTTGGTATTTAAAAGAGAGTAACACTATATATCAAAACTTTCCGTTAGGCTACAACTATTCTAAACTAAAATATCATTGTTACCTTAAATTGCTTGATTCTTTACCTGTCTTTTGCGGCTTCGGTGTGTCTATCCGTGAGGCGAGAATGGCTGCTTGCAAATTAGCGTATGAGTATTTAGAGAGAAATGATATGCTTCCATCTATCCGTGACGAAATTGAAAATCCTAACCGTGATGATGCAATTAACCAACTTGAAACATTGGCACGAAGAGGTTATTTTTCCATTCCTACTTATGAGTTTAAGGAGACATATGATAACAATGGTAATCCTATTTGGAATTGCGAATGTCGTATAGCGGAAGAAGATTATTACTTCGATGGGACATCCTCATCAAAAAAAGAAGCAAAGAAAGATTCTGCTTTTAGAATGCTTTTTTATGTACTCGGAATGGAGGATGAATAAAAATGGCCAAGTGGTGTTTTAATTATGAGTCCGGCGAATATGAATACATCGAAAAAGATGGCTTCAGTATTGACCGAGGCGAATATGTTTGCAATTGGGATGATAGCCAATATCGTCGTGAAGAGGAAGAATGCCGTAATTCTTTATTTGATGGTGAAGATGACGACTGACCCCAGATACTAAAACAATACCAATGTGCGATTCTGAAATTCGCACACTCGCACCTGCCTTTCGGTTTTGGTAGACTGTAACCGAAAGGCGGGTGCATTTTGCATTGCAGACCTGCCGGGGAAATTTTGAATGGGAGGATCACATATGAAATCGCTATTTGAGCAGCTGGGCGGCACTTACACAAGGCAGGGCGACTACTGCCTGCCGGATGTTTGCTTACCGCCCGAAGAAGAACGCCCCATCGGCATTTACGGGCAGCGGCGGCGAGCTTTTCTGAAGGCGCACCACCGGGTGCTGTATTATAACCTGCTGACCGCCGGGACGCTGGACGGGCACCTCGCAGACATCGAGGAGCAGGCGCAGGAACTCTTTCTTCGGCTGGTAAAACAATACGCAGACACCGAGGGCGTGACGGAGAGGTTGAAGGCCAGCGAACCGCAGTCGTGGGTGCGGAAGATGAACGGCATCCGACATCGGGCAAACGAGGTCGTGATGCAGGAGATTGTATATGGGTAACGAGCAAGCGGAGGTCGATGGCCTCCGCTTGATTTGTGCGCAAAAAAGAACAATGCTATTTTGAAACGACATTGTTCCGAACTTTGTTGACATTGTTCTTTTATTCGGGTATAATGTACTTGTGATTTTATGCGTGGAGGTATCCCCTATGGCTGAAATGATCTCGGTAAGAGAGGCAGCAGTGCGCTGGAATATAACGGAGCGGAGAGTTGCAACGCTCTGCAAGAATGGGAGAATTGCCGGTGCGGAAAAGCAGGGCAATCGTTGGCTGATCCCCGCTGATACGCAGAAGCCGGCGGATCAGCGGCTCAAGACGGGCGCTTTCCGCAAGACGGAGCGCGCGCCGAAGCTGCCCCTGCCCATCGGCGTGTCCAACTACTGCCTTGCCTCGTCGGAATACTACTACATCGACAAGACGATGATGATCAAGGACTTTATCGACGAGCGTCCGATGGTGACGCTGTTCACCCGCCCCCGGCGTTTCGGCAAGACGCTGAATATGGATATGCTGCGCACTTACTTTGAAAAGAGCGACAAGGATACCTCCGTCTACTTCCGGGATAAGAAGATCTGGGCCTGCGGCCAGAAGTACCGGGATTATCAGGGCAAGTACCCCGTAATCTTTCTGACCTTCAAGGATGTGAAGTTTGATACTTGGGAGGAGACCTTTGCGGCCATTCGGGATATTTTCGCAAAGGAGACCCGGCGGCACAAAGAGCTGCTGACCAGTGAAAAGTGCGACGAGTACAGCAAAAAGACCTATGAAAAGCTGGCAGACGGCAAGGTCAGCGAGGTAGAGTTGGCTTCTGCACTGCTGGACCTGTCCGCTATGCTGCACAAGCACTATGCCGTTGCGCCCATTATCATCATCGACGAGTACGACACCCCCATCCAGCAGGGCTATCAGAAGGACTATTACGACAAGGTCATCCGGTTTATGCGGAACCTGTTTTCCGGCGGGTTCAAGGATAATCAGCACCTGTCCTTCGGCTTCCTCACCGGCATTCTGCGGGTGGCCAAGGAGAGCATCTTCAGCGGGATGAACAACCTGTCCATCAACTCCGTGCTGGACAACAAATACAGCGCCTACTTCGGCTTCACCGCCGACGAGGTGATGGAGATGGCGGAATACTACGGCGCTGCCGATAAGTACGACGAGATTTGCCAGTGGTACGACGGCTACCGCTTCGGCAAGACGGAAATTTTCAACCCGTGGTCGGTGGTCAACTACTTCAGCAACGAGTGTGAGCCGAGGCCCTTCTGGGTCTCCACCGGCAGCAACGATATTATCGGGGAAGTGCTTGCCCAGGCAGATGAGGAGATTTATAACCGTCTGACTTCTCTGGTCAACGGCGAGACCTTTACCACCTTCATCGACACCGGCGTGATCTATCCGCAGATCAAAAGCAATCCCTCCACCATTTACAGCTTCCTGCTGGTGACCGGCTATCTGAAGGCACTGAAAACCACGCCCTCCTTCAGCGGCGATTTTATGTGCGAGGTCTCCCTACCCAACCGGGAGATTTCTCTGGTGTATAACAAGGAGATCTTGCAGCGGCTGGAGAATCTGATCCCGCCGTCCACGGCGATTTCCGTTCAGGAGGCCATCTTCTCCGGCGATAACGCACGGCTGAAAGCGCAGATACAGACGCTGCTGACCCAGTCGGTCAGCTCCTTCGACACCGCCGGGGAGAACTTCTACCACGGCTTTATGCTGGGACTGTGCGCCCTGCTGGGCGGCGCTTTCGTGACCTCCAACCGGGAATCCGGCGACGGGCGCTATGACATTCAGCTGAAGCCCACGCAAAAGGGACTTCCGGGCATCCTGATCGAACTGAAAGCGGAGAAAAATTGCAGCGACGAAAAGCTGAAAAAGCTGTCTGAGACGGCCTTGCAGCAGATCAACGACAAGAAATACGAAACCGAGCTGACGACCGCCGGGGTCAGGACGATTTATAAATACGGCGTGGCCTTCAGCGGTAAAAAGGTCGAAGTGGCGGTCGGATGAGAATGGAAAATAAATTGGGGCTAGAAACGCTACTGTAAACAAGAAGAAAGATGATTTGAAGATTTGAATCAGGTGAATTTCTATGAATAAAATCTTAGAATTTATTCGCAAGCATAGTAAGATAACTGTTGTTATCTTGATAATTTTATGTTCTTTACTACCCTTAATTATTGTTCATATACTATTTAAGTGGAATAGTGGCATTGCTTTTCTTGTTGCTGAGTGGAGTGCAGGAGAGTTACTGGGATATATAGGAACACTTTTAAGTTTTTGGGGAACTATAATCCTTGGCTGGCTCGCATTACAAGCGTCAAATAAAGCAAATGAACTGTCTAGGAGAGTAATTGAACTTGAACAAGATCATTACCGCTTAGAAATGAGGCCTTTTGTACTCGTGAGCAATTGGAAGGCATATGAAGTCGATAGCCGGGAGCTGGTGAATGACCCTAAGAAAAAGTTTATCCAGATTGGATCACATAAAGGAGAAAAAGTATTAGGATTGTCAATAGAACTGACTAATACGACAGAATCTGTCATTACTGTTCAATATAATTGCGGAACAGCAAGGACTCGCGACTTGTGTTGGGGAAACGCTGCAGTTAATCAAGAAAATCTAAAGATGACACTGTCACCTGGGGCAAAAGATGAATTTGTCTTTTATGCTTCTTCAAATTTTATGGAGAAACAAGTAGGACAGCGTATTTCAATTGAGTTGATACTGGAGAATCGCTTTTCAAAACGCTATAAAGAGTTATTTACAATCATCATTACCTCGTTATCAGACAAAGTGTCACAACAGCCCGGTAAATGGCATTGTCACCTGTTCGCACAAGAGTATTCGATAGGGCGGTTTGAAAAAAACGAAGATGGTGAGCCAATTTGTGTTACCGAAGAGCTATAAGAAAGTGAGAATATGCAATGAGCACCAATATTTCGAAAAAGAAGCGGGACGATCTGCTGGACAAAATCAAGCAGATTCGTGCCTTTATCACCGCAGCACCGCAGGATGAGAATACGGGCAACCTGCTTTCCTACCTGTCCGAACTCGAAAAAGATGTGAACGGGAAAAAGTACGGTCTCGTATTCGAGGAGCATCGGGAGGAAATCGATGAGGTGTTGGATACCCATACGCCAGTACTGGCCGAAGAGGCAGATCTGTTTATTGACCACGGTGGGCAGATGAATTTCCTGCTTGAAGGGGATAACCTTGCCGCACTGAAACTGTTGGAAAAGACGCATCGTGGTAAGATTGACCTCATCTATATTGATCCTCCGTATAATACGGGCAATAAAGACTTCATCTATGACGATGCTTTTGTAGATAAGAACGACTGCTTTACGCATTCAAAATGGCTGTCATTTATGGAAGAACGACTCAAAACTGCCAGACGACTTCTGAACGGGAACGGCGTGATTTTTATCTCCATCGACGACCGGGAGGAAGCCGGTCTACGGTTACTGTGTGATGAGATTTTTGGCGAGAATTGCTTCGTGTCGAACATAGCGTGGCAACGCAATTACTCAGCAAGAAACGACTCCAAGGGCATTGTGACCGAAGTGGAGCATCTTCTGGTTTATAGCCGTTCAGAGGATTGGAGCCCTAAAAAGCTTCCACGGACGGCCGAAATGGACGCAAAATACAAAAACCCGGACAACGATTTTGCTATGTGGCGAACTGATAACGCCTATGCACCGGGAGCGTCAACACACCAAGGAATGGTCTATGCTATCCAACATCCATTCACAGGAGAGATGTTATATCCAGCGAACGGATCTTGCTGGCGCTACCAGCAGGACCAGATGCTGGAAATTATGTGCGGTTGGTGTAATTATGAACTCCGTGACTTAAATGATGCTCACAAAAGGGCTGCTGTTTGCGGTGTAAAAGAAGAGGAAGTGCGGCAAGGTGTTCAGGCTATCGTATTGTCGGACTCTTTGGAAGTATCCAAAGAAAAGGCACAGGCCGTGTACAAGCGTGGACAGTGGCCGAGATTCTTTTTCACAAAGGGAGGAAAGGGCGGAATTGCCAGAAAGACATACTTGAGCAATGTTGGCGGAAAACTGCCTACAAACCTTTGGCTTTATACTGAGGTTGGCCACACGGATGAAGCAAAAAAAGAGATTATGGCGGTTTTTGACAGCAAAGCGCCCTTTAGCACACCAAAGCCGACTCGGCTCATTGAGCGAATCTTGCAGATTGCCTCAAACGATGACAGTTTGATTCTTGACTTCTTTGCAGGAAGCGGAACTACAGGCAATTCCGTCCTCAAATACAACGCCGAGCACGAGGGCAGCGCCCGCCGCTTTATCCTCTGTACCAACAACGAAAACGGCATTTGTCGGGATGTGACCTACGAACGCATCCACCGTGTCATTGATAAAGAAGACTATGCCGCCAGCCTGAAATACTATAAAGTTAACTATGTACCTATTTCGGATCGTATGTACTACGAGTACGCCGACGAGCTGCTTTTGCATATTCGTGAACTTGTTGAGCTGGAAAACGGCATCAGTTTCACAGGCAATTCCGAGATCGCCATTGTGTTGACCGATGCGGAGCTTGCCGATTTTATGGCAAATATCGGAGCTTATGGCAAGTGCCGCAAACTGTATATGGGACACGATCTGTTGCCTGATGAGGAGCAGGAACAGTCTCTTGTGGAGCACGGCATTGAAATCAATATTATTCCCGATTATTACTATCAGGACTTGCAGGAGGTGTAAACCGTGCAGCTGAAAAATTTTCAATTGTCGGCCGTAAAATCGCTTTTTGATGCGATGGACAAGCCTGCCCGTAATATCATCCTAAAAAGCCCTACGGGCAGCGGAAAGACGATAATTCTTACCTATTTTATGCATCAGTATGTACAGTCCTACCGCAATACCGTATTTGTGTGGCTCACCCCGGGCAAGGGCAATTTGGAGGAGCAGAGTAAGAAAAAGATGGATAGATATATTCACTCTGCTCAAACAAAACTGCTCTCCGATGTAATGACAGGCGGCTTTGAAGAAAACGACAACTGTTTTATCAACTGGGAAAAGTTGACGAAGAAAGGCAATAATGCGCTAAAAGAGAGCGAACGCACCAATTTCCTTGAACATATTGAGTACGCTTTGGGCGCCGGATTACATTTTATCGTTATTGTGGATGAAAGCCATCAGAACAACACAGTGAAAGCAGATGAAATCATCCAATACTTCCATGCGGATAAGATTATCCGCTGCTCTGCTACTCCGAAAGGTATTAAAAATGCGGAAATCATAGAAATTCCAGAAGCAGATGTTATTGCCGAGGGGCTCATCAAGAAAATGCTCATTATCAATGAGAATTTTCCGCAGCAGGTGGAAATGGAGAATGCAACCAACTATCTGCTAGAGCAGGCCTATGCCAAGCAGCGTGAAATTCGTGCAGAATTTCTTTCCGCCGGGAAGGACATTAACCCTTTGATCGTAGTACAGATTCCAAATAAATCGGAGAAATTGCAGGATGATGTGGAACGCTGGTTTGAAACGCAAGGCGTAACCTATGAGAATGGCCAGCTTGCAGTATGGATCTCTGATATGCACGAAAACTTGGATGGCATTGAAGAAACCAATGCTCCTTCTGTTGCTGTTATCATCAAGCAAGCTGTTGCCACGGGCTGGGACTGCCCGAGAGCTGCTATCTTGGTAAAACTTCGTGACAATATGGATGAAACCTTCGAAATTCAAACCATCGGGCGTATTCGTCGTATGCCTGAGGCGCACCATTATGGCAAGGATTTGCTGGATAGCTGTTATCTCTATACTTTCGATGAAAAATTCACTGCCGGTGTCAAATTGAGCCTTGGCAAAGGGGCTTTGGAAGCAGTTACCTTGTTCCTCAAAAATGAGTATAAGAACATCACATTGACATCTGAGCAGAGAACGATGGTAACGGATCACCGCAATCCGAAGAAGGCCCTACTTTCCGTCGCAAAGTATTTTGAAGAAACATTCAAGACTGGCACGAATAAAGCAGAGAACCAGGCACGATTACAGGCGGCAGGATTTGAATTTAGTGCTGATATTTTGCGCCATACCTTTTCGGGTGAAACTGCAACCTTAGACTTTGCTTCGGCAGATATGAACACAATCGTCATTACCGAAAAGCTGAACACCCACGACCACGGACATATGTATCATCAGAAGGTGGGTAAGATTGGTATGGAGATCGGAATGGAATATAGCTATATGAACACGATCATTCGTAAACTGTTCGATCGTAATTTTACATATAGCCGCAAGATCCTCGCAATGGAGCCGAGAGAGGTTTATGCCTTTGTTATCAACAATGCCGATTTACTACGCCACACCGTGCGTGAAGCGATGGCAGCTGAACTTCAGCAGCTTACCCTCGATATCAGTCAGGTATCCAAGGTGCCGTTTCATATTCCACAATCCTGCCTCTTCACCTATGATGGTACGGCAAAGACACAGTTGGAAATGAAGAAAAATGTATATCAGGGTTACCTTTCTTCAGCGGAAGTCCGCTCCTCTTCGGAACGCAAATTCGAAAAATTCTGCGAAAAGTGCGACACCGTGAACTGGGTATATAAAAACGGTGACAAAGGTAATGAGTATTTATCTATTGTTTATGCGGATAATTCCGACAAGCAAAAGAATTTCTATCCTGACTATATAATTGGCGTAAACGACGAGGTTTGGATTGTGGAAACCAAGGGTGGGTTTGACCGTAGCGGCAACAGTCAAGATATTGACATTTTTACGCCGAAAAAGTTTGCTGTTCTGAAAGATTATTTGGACCGCTACAGATTAAAGGGCGGTATTGTCCGCTACGATGAGAAAAGCGAAGAGCTGTGTATTTGTATGGACAACTATTCTGAGGATATTAACAGTGACAGTTGGGTCGTATTGAGCGATATTTTGAAATGAGGTGAAAGTCTTGAAGATAACTGACCATAAAGTGCTAATTGAGTTTTCTCCAGCAAAAGTTCAGTTTTTTAGAATAGATCCCGAAGATATCTCGGTCACTTTAAAAAGTATTTTGCGTGTGCTCATGGATCTCTCTTGGCTCAGTAAATTCGATCAAGACTTTGAACAAAAAGCGTTTGAATCTCGGGCAACTAAAACCATAGAAGATATAAAAGCGAAGTTCGATCAATGTGTCGATGACGGTATCACCAAAGATGCTGGCGAGTATGTAGTATCTGAATTGGCCAGAGAAACTATGATCTCTAAACTGGATTATTTGGACATTCCTCTTGCTGAACTTGTTGGGAAAAAGCGGTCAGGTAACCCTGGATTCGATTTCCATTCGCAGAATAAAACCACGGACACGGTTATATTTGGGGAAGCAAAGTACGTTACTGCTACAACAGCGTATTCATCAGCATTGCCACAAATTGTGGATTTTATCGGGGATGAAAAAGATGTTGAGGATCTTCCGGAATTAAAGCCTTTCTGCACAACATCAGCTTTACAAAGAGCAGCCAATGGCATCAAAGGATTTTCTGCGGCATTTTCGGCGAAAACTACCAGCACAGATAGAATAATTGCAAATATCAAAAAACGCTCTGACTTTCAAGCTCTACTTCAATATGAAGAACTCATTTTGGTGGCGGTGGACTTATGAATACTGTTTTGGAAAAGGGCAATATCATTGCAAAAATTCGAAGAGGCGAAGATTTGAATCAGATTATCGACTATGTCAAATCTGAAATCTATCAAAATGGGCCCCGTAGCTCGGTTGTTTTAGAAATAGCGTCATACTTCAAATTATTTCAGCCAGAGTATTTTAAAAAGTATGAGCAAGAGATCATTACTACGATGGGGCTGTTTTTCAAACACCCTCAAATTGAAAACCTTGCAGGATCAGTATTCGAAATGTATCATCAAGAACTCAAGGGTGAGTTCGGCAGTGATTATACGCCGATGCAGGCGGATATTCTTAAAAAGATAAGAGATTTGCAGTACTTCAGTTTTTCAGCGCCAACAAGTACAGGAAAATCTTTTGTGTTTCGACATCTTATTTCTGAATGTTCCAATGATGTGGTTGTTATTGTTCCATCAAGGGCTCTTATTAACGAATATTATGACCGATTGAACCGCCTAGTAGATAGAAAGAGTGTAAATGTTTTAACATTTGTTGACAGGATAAACACCAAACACGTTCATCGAAATATTTTTATATTGACACCTGAGCGTGCGAAAGAGCTGTTTAAAAACAAGGATTGGCTAAAAATTGATCTGATACTATTTGATGAAGCCCAACTCAGTGATGAGCATTCGGTCCGTGGCCTTTACTTTGATAGTATTGTGAGACGGGCACTTAAGTATTTTCCGAATTCGAAATTCGTTTTTGCCCATCCGTTTATTGAAAACCCTGAGGCGCAATTGCAGAAAAATGGTATTGAAATCATCAATACAACTGCAACATACAGCAATTATGAATTAAAAAATGTTGGACAAATATTTTATACCCACGACATCACAAGCCAGAAATTCTATCATTTTGGAAGTGATCCTACAACATTAGGAAAGCGCAAGTTAGAAGCAGACTTTGATCCCATTGAATCGGCGTTGAAAAAAGGCGGCAGCGTGCTGATCTATGTTCCAAAGTCCCATATTTACAGCAAACAGATATATGGTCAATTTCAAAAGTATATTTCTATGTGCCAACCCATTGATGATCCAATTGCAATAAAAATGATAGATGAGCTAAAGGATTACATAGGCGCTTCAACAACAGATAAGCTGTTTTATAACTCGGATATGCTTGAAAAACTGAGGTGCGGCATTGTAGTTCATCATGGCTCAATGCCCTTGACAGCTCGTTTGATATTAGAGCATTTTACGCAACAAGGCTTCTGTAAAATCTGTTTTGCAACTTCTACGCTGGAGCAAGGTATCAATATGCCATTCGATGTAGTCTATCTTGACCGCTTTGAAGAAAGCAAAACGCTTTCTGTAAAAAACCTGATAGGCAGAGCTGGCCGATCTACAGCCAAGCCCATATTTGACTTTGGAAGTGTCATTTTGCGACCGAATGCAATGAGCAGATTCCGAAAAGTGTATCAAAAGAAGAACATTCTTTCGTCAAAATCTCGATTGGATATCACAGATGATAAAATGGATGAGAAATATGAGGAATACAAAGAAGCAATTAAAACCGGAGAATTCTCAGATGAGTATAACCTTACGAATAAAGATCTTGAGAAACTAAAGTCCGACAGCGTTACTACTGTTGTTCCCACATTGCTGGATATGATGTTTACCGGGGCAGATTTTGTATTGCCTAATGCGGTGGCAAAAGAAGTATATGAAGATTTTCAATGCTTATATAAGCAGTATCTGGGACGAGAGCTAACTGCGGCAGAGAAGTATGTTTTTGATTCAGCAATTAAAATAATGATTTGGAAAGTGCATGGCAAAACGTTTAGCAAAATCTGTCAAGAACGATATGCTTATGTTTCTAATGTTGCCCAGCGGCGATTTTTAGCAAAAGCGGGTCAGCAAAATCGTGCGGATAATCTACCAGTTCGGTACATTGCGGGTTATAGCGATATCCCGGATAAAGAATTACGTGCTTATCCTCTGTTTCCGGTTGGGACAAAGGGAAAGGATGTTGATTACGACCGTATTGTCTACGATACATATGATTTTCTTGATAAACTTATAGGATTTAAATTGAGCGATTTGTTCTATGCGATTTTTCATCAGTACTATCTTGCATATCAAGACAATCGGGCTGAAAGGTTGGCAAAATATATCAAGTATGGAACAGAGGATTCAACCGAGATATGGATGCTTCGATATGGATTTTCGTTTGAAGAAATTGAGTGGCTGAAGCCTTGTGTCGAAAGCATTGATCAGACGGAAATTCGTTTTAATGGGGAAATTGAGAGCCTAGATGATTTCCAGAGAAGCAGTATAGCCCAATACTTGTTTTAGCTTTTCAAATAATAATTTCCGTTTTTAAGATACTTACAGCAAATATATAATAGCGGCAGGGATATATGTTCCTGCCGCTATTATCTTTATATGGGTATACTAGCAACTGCAATATAAAACTGAATATCCCAGTGAGCGTCTGCTTCTGCAAAGAGGCAGGCGCTCATTTTTTAGCCTGCCAATAAAAAAATCTGAAAATCAGAGGGAAGATTCGAAAAAATTCGGCAAAGAGAAAGTGAAAGGAGAAATCTTCAAAACCGAAGAAAAATTCTCGAAAGTACCCTGCCAAACGGCACCCCTTATTCAGAGTAAGTAGAAGGGCCTTTTGAAAAATTGATGGAATTTTTTCATATTACTTTGCCAAAATCTCAAAAAATTTCCCAATTGGTTAGTAGGAGGGGCACTTAAAAAATTTTTCTAAAACCCATTTGTTATTTGCCCGAAAAGTTCCCAGTTGATTAGTAGTAGGGTTCGCAGAAAAATTCTCAAAAGTTTTTTCGTTCAAATCCGAAAAAATTTCCCAGTTGGTTAGTAGAGAGGCTTTCGAAGGAAATTTTCAAAGTTCCTTCGTACAAATCAAAAAAATTTTCCCAGTTGATTAGTGAGGGGGTTAAAAAACAGTTCTTCTCGCTGGCTACCTATTGAGGGGACTGTCTCCCTGTGTACCTTGAAAATTGAATCGCCGCCTCCAAAGGATATGCTTCCGGCAAGTGACGCCACGGCTTCCCGAAAAAGGAACGAGCGCGCCAAAGAAGCGATACGCCGTGGTGAGACTCCGGGGCAGGAACGATACAGATGAGCGGCAGCAAGCAAAAATTACCGCAGAAATGCGGTTTCAGAACAAGCAAAGGAGGTTCAAACCTATGAAGAAAGGAGAGCTCAGAGAGCTTTATCAGATGATGTTTCCGGAATACC
>OIZL01001406.1_pt1 | contig 13064 bp, 12 predicted proteins | sample 1588541 | NCBI WGS metagenome assembly OIZL01 (sample SAMN03283285) | human gut metagenome | biome: human-associated habitat; material: feces | host: Homo sapiens | place: Peru | collected 2012 | reverse complement strand
GGGGATGGCCGGCGCCACCCGCCGCCAGACCTCCGCCGCCGCAGCCGTATCATACACCAATGCCGATGGCTCCATGTTGAAACCCCTCCTTCTCGGGTTATACTATGAAAAACGGGAGCTGCCCGTGCGGAAAGGAAAGCGTTGCATTTTCCGACAGAATCTGCTATGCTTATTAGGTTATATCCCCTGCCTGCGGGCAGCGGGAACAGGAAAGCTCAAGAAGGGAGAACTATCCCATGCTGGAATTGCAGAATATATGCTACCGGGTGTCTACCCCTGAGGGGGAGCAGACCATCCTGGACAACATTTCCATCACCATCCCCGACCATACGCTCGTGGTCTTTACGGGGCCCAACGGCGGCGGCAAGACCACGCTGGCCAAGGTCATCATGGGTCTGGTGCAGCCCACCTCCGGCCGCGTGCTCTACAACGGCGAGGACGTCACCGACCTGTCCATCACCGAGCGCGCCAAGCGCGGCATCAGCTACGGCTTCCAGCAGCCGCCGCGCTTCAAGGGCATCACCGTCCACGACCTGCTGCTTCTGGCGGCGGGGGAGGAGAAGCTCAGCAAGGACAAGTGCTGCGCCTATCTGACCAAGGTGGGGCTATGCGCCAACGACTATCTGGACCGTGAGGTGGACGTGTCCCTGTCCGGCGGCGAGGTCAAGCGCATCGAGATCGCCACCGTGCTGGCGCGGCGCAGCGAGCTGATGATCTTCGACGAGCCGGAGGCGGGCATCGACCTGTGGTCGTTTGCCCGGCTGACCGAGACGTTCCAAGAGATTCATGACAAAAAAGAGGCCACGATCCTCATTATTTCCCATCAGGAGCGCATCATCCGGCTGGCCGACGAGATCGTGCTGATCGCGAACGGCAGCGTTTCCGCACGCGGCAGCGTGGACGAAATTTATCCGAAAATTCTCGCCGACACCGTGACCGGCTGTAACCGCTTGGAGGTGAACGGAACTTGCTGAACGACGTACAAAAGCACATTCTCGAGATCGTTGCCGACATGAAGGACACCGGTGAGGGCGCGGTCAACATCCGCTCCGACGGTACGAAGGCCTTCCGCCGCAACACCGAGCATATTCAAATCGAGTCCAAGACCGACAAGGACGGCATCGACATCCGTATCGCGCCGCACACGGTGCACGAAACGGTGAGCATCCCCGTCGTGCTGACCAAGACCGGAATGCACGACATGGTCTACAACGACTTTTTCGTCGGCGAGGGCGCCGACGTGACGATCGTCGCGGGCTGCGGCATCCACAACTGCGGCGACTGCGACAGCCGCCACGACGGTATCCACACCTTCTACGTCGGCAAAAACGCGAAGGTGCGCTACATTGAAAAGCACTACGGCGAGGGCGAGGGCAGCGGCAAACGCCTGCTCAACCCGCAGACCATTCTCTACCTGGAGGAGGGCGCATCGGTCACGCTGGAAACCAGCCAGATCCGCGGCGTAGACGACACAAAACGCTACACCAAAGCCGAATGCAACGGCGCAGGCAGCGAGATCATCATCCGCGAAAAGCTCCTGACTCACGGGGCGCAGCACGCAGTGTCCGAAATGGATGTATTCCTCAACGGCGAGGACAGCAAGGCGCAGGTCGTTTCGCGCTCCGTCGCGCAGGACGCATCATCACAGGTCTTTTATCCCCGCGTCGAGGGCAATGCTAAGTGCTTTGGCCATGTCCAGTGCGACGCGATCATCATGGGCACGGCGAAGGTTCGTGCCATTCCGGAGATCACCTGCAACCACGTCGATGCCGCCCTCATCCATGAGGCGGCCATCGGGCGCATCGCCGGCGAGCAGATCCTCAAGCTCATGACCCTCGGCCTTTCCGCCGAGCAGGCCGAGCAGAAGATCCTCGAAGGCTTCCTGCGCTGAGGGCGCGGCAATGCTCTCGGTCACATTGATTGCCGTCGGCAAGCTCAAGGAGAAGTTTTATCTTGCAGCGGTCGAGGAATACGCCAAACGGCTGGCCGCGTTCTGCAAATTTTCGCTGATCGAGCTGCCGGAGCAGCGGCTGCCGGACGACCCGTCCCCCGCGCAGATCGCGGCGGGCCTCGCGGCCGAGGCAGCGCTCATCGAGGCGAAGCTGCCGAAAAACGCGTGGTTCTGCGTCTTTACTCCGGAGGGACAGACGCTCTCGTCCGAGGACTTTGCGCGAAAGCTCGCGCAGGTCAAGGTCGAGGGCAAAAGCAGTCTGTGCTTTCTCATCGGCTCGTCCTTCGGCATCGACCCGCGCATCAAGGCGATGGCGAGCTTCCGCCTGTCTTTCGGCCCGATGACCTTCCCGCATCATCTTGTGCGCGTCATGGCGCTCGAACAGCTCTACCGCGCCGAAACCATTCAGGCCGGAACGAAATACCACAAATAAACCAACGGCGCTCCCGAAGCATTCATCGGGAGCGCTGTTTTTGTTTTCAGTTTTTTACTTTGCAAAAACCTGCTTCAGACGGGCAAAGCGGGGCAGGCCGTCCTCGTATTCGAGCTTGGTTTCGCCCTTGATGAGCGGGAGGCAGTAGCGGATGAAGTCATTGGTGACGTAGGTATGATCGTCGGTGATCCACTCCAGCGGGACCTTCTTCTCGAAGTTCGCCACCTGCTCCAGATCGAACAGCTCATACTTGCAGGTGTAGCCCTTGACGCGGTCGCAGGAGAAGCCGACCATCTTGCCGGTTTCGCCGGCCAGCGCGGCCTCAACGGCGGTCTTACCGGAGTTGAAGGACTCCTCGATGTCCGTCAGGGAGGCGCAGTGGGCTGCGCAGCGCTGCAGCAGCGACAGCTCGATGCCACGGACCTTCGCACCCGTAGCCGCCTTGATGATGCCCGCCAGACGAGCCGCCAGACCGCCAAGCTGCGCATGGCCGAAGCCGTCCGTGCGGGAGGTCTTTGCCTCGGAGACAAACGTGCCGTCGGAATAATGCAGGCCCTCGGAAACGGCGACAAGGCACTTGCCGCTGCGCTGATAGACGGCGATCACGTCGTCCACGAACTGGTCCATGTCGAAATCGACCTCAGGCAGGTAAATCAGATCGGGACCGTCGCCGGACAGGTCGGCCAGCGCGGAGGCAGCAGTCAGCCAGCCCGCATGGCGGCCCATGCACTCGATGATGGTAATCATGCCCTTGTCATAGACCTCACTGTCGCGGGAGACTTCCATAAAGGAGGTCGCGATGTACTTTGCGGCAGAGGCAAAGCCCGGGCAGTGATCCGTGCCGAACAGGTCGTTGTCGATGGTCTTGGGAACGCCGAACACGCGGCATTCGTAGCCGACCTTCTTCATGTAGCGGTTGATCTTGTTGCAGGTGTCCATTGAGTCGTTGCCGCCGTTGTAGAAGAAGTAGCGGACGTTATATTTCTGGAAAACCTCCAGGATGCGCTTGAAATCGGTATCGTCGGTGTCAGGATCGGCGATCTTATAGCGGCAGGAGCCGAGTGCGGAGGACGGCGTGTAGAGCAGGCGTTCCAGCTCCTTCGGATCCTCCTCGTCCATGACCAGCAGGCGGTCGTTCAGTACGCCGACGATGCCATGGAAAGCGCCGTAGACCTTGGTGATGGCTTCGCTCTCCAGCGCGGTTTTGATAACGCCATAAGCGCTGGCGTTGATAACGGCGGACGGGCCGCCGGACTGACCGATAATTGCAGCACCGACAAGCGGCTTCTTTGTTCTCATATGTATTCCTCCATGTTCCAGTGCAGCATTTGCACGAATTCGGATACAGTATAGCACAAGCAGCTGCGCATTGCAAGCACTCCGCCGGGAAAATTCAACACCGCTTTGCAGCCGTTGGACGCACCACCGAAAAGCATCCGTAGGGCGGGGTCACCTGACCCCGCCGCGAATTCCGTATTGGCTTTCGTTTCCCGCCATCGATCGGCGGTTAGTGAATAGTGGCCAGTAGTCAGTGAAGTGTGCCTGTCGGCACGATTAAAATTTCGCGCCAAAGGCGCGAAATCAACCCTTCAGTCACGCGTTCCGCGTGACAGCTTCCCTTGCACAGGGAAGCCCTTGGATGGTGCATACCATTCAAAAACCTTCCTCTGTGAGGGAGGTGGCACGGCGGAGCCGTGACGGAAGGAGAGAAGCCCTCGGTCTATATGGATTTTCTGATAGACGATACTGCCTGCATCTCTCCCTCAGGCGCTTCGCGCCAGCTCCCTCGTCAGAGGGAGCCAATGGACTGCACGGCGATAAAAATCCGGCGGTGCGCACCAAAATGCGCACCGCCGGTGTTTTTATTTTACTTCTCCAAATACCGCATCAAAATGGCGGCGATTTGGACGCGGGTGGCGTTGTCCTGCGGGACGAGCCTGCCGTCGGAGCCATTGATGATGCCCTCGCTGACCGCCCAGCACATCGCGTCGTAGGCGTAGCCGCTGACCGTACCCGCGTCTGGGAAGGAGGCAAGGGTGTTGTCGGTCTTGGCCGCCTTGCTGTAGCGGAACAGGATGGTCGCGATCTGCTCGCGGGTGATCGGCGCGTCCGGCTCATAGGTCGCGGCGCTCGTGCCGTTGACGATCCGGTTCTCGGTCGCCCAGACGACCGCGTCGCTATACCACTGGCCCGCCGGGACATCGGTGAAGGCGGCGGTCTTGCCGGTCATATCCGGGGACCCCTCGGCGCGGTAGAGGATGGTCACGAACATCGCGCGGGTCAGCTCGCCCTCCGGGTCAAATTCCCGCCGGGCGACACCATTCATCAGGCCGTTTTCCAGCGCGTAGCTGACGGCATCCTTATACCAGCTCCGGACCGGAAGGTCGGCAAAGTCGGTGTATTTCGGGGTATTCGCGGGCTTGGCGTTCGGATCGGCCGCGCCGCAGCGGGTGCATTTGCCGCTCTTATAGTCATGCCCCAGCGCAGGCGCGGTGGTTTCCGATACGGTCTTGCCGCAGTCCTTGCAGACGTCGCGGTCGTATCCGGCGGTCGTGCAGGCGGCATCCAGATGCTGATGCTCGACGTTTTCGTGCTTGCAGTCGGGCTTGTAGTTCGGGTCAGCCGCGCCGCAGCGGGTGCAGGCGCCGCTCTTGTAATCATGGCCCAGCGCGGGCAGCGTCGTTTCCTTTACCGTCGCACCGCAGTCGGCGCAGACCGTGCGGTCATAGCCCGCGGTCGTGCAGATGGCATCCAGATGCTCGTTCTTCGTGTTCGTATGCTTGCAGACGGTCGGCGTGCCGTTCTTCGCCTCGCCGGAGGGGGTAGTCATGTCGTTCGGGACCTTCTGTCCAAACAACAGCCAAGAGTACTCCGGATAGTCGATAAAGACGTTGCGGTTGCCCTGGATATTCTGGACTTCATCGTTGCGCTTCATTTCCCACGTGTCCACGGGGTCCAGCTCGCACCACTCCAGCAGCGTGTCGAGGCTTTCAATGACTTTGATGCCGTCATTCTTTTCATCTCCGGGGCCGGGCTTCGCGCTGGGGTCGTTCATGAAAAGATTCGGTTCCTCCCAGCGAACGTAGACATAAAGCAAAATCCGCGCGACGTCGCCCTTGACATAATCAGGAACCTCAACAAGGTATTTATCGGGGGAATACCATAAAACGACCTTCCCCTCATAATCATAAGTCGTCGGGTTAGAAACGGTGGATTTTACGTTGCCCATCGTATAATTCCATCGCCTGCTGTTTACTTGAGCATCCTCCGGACGAAGATGATGCAGGTCGCTGCCTCCGCCGGACTGATGGAAGGTTGCATGGCTCTTCGGCCAGACATGCTCCCGGCTAACATTGCCGCCATAGCCAGTGTTGCTGTAGAAATAGATGCTGTTGTCCGTAGCCGGCCAATAGTTGGTCAGAGCCTTGTAGCTGACACTGTTTGTCATGGTGGACTTCATCAGCGTCTGAAGCTGCTTGTACATGGTGGAATCGACCGTCGTCAGGCAGTTTGTCGTGCCGCCTTGCAGCTTGGACATGGTGTCGTAGGTGTAGTTGCCGGTGTAGTACGCCGTTGCCTGGCTGCTGAGGCTGGTACAGTCCGTGCCGCGCCGGTCGGTGTTCTTCGCGAAAACAGAGGTTACGAACAGCGCGGTGACGATGCACAGAACCAACAGGAAGGAAAGTCCTCTCTGGCTGAAATGTTTCATGATGCAATTCTCCTTTTTGAAGTGGGATATTTTATATCATACCATAATAATTGGCAGCCGGATATAGGAAAAACCAACGAATTCCGGCACAAAAACTTGTTGCTTTCGCCGAATTTCGGGCGGGGATGTTTTTGGAAGGCGGATACGGGGACGGAATGGCCAACAGCGGGCCGATGTGGGCATCGGCCCCTACGCGATAGTCGGAGCTGACGTGTTGAATTTGACAACGATTTTACATTTCCTGTCTTTCGAGCTTTACAATCGGGACTTAGAATGAGGGCGTATCGAGGAGATATCAAAACACTCATCGGCCGCGAGGATGCGGCCGGAAGAAAGAAGGAGAATTTTTTATGAAGCTCAAGAAAGTATTTGCAATGATCCTGGCGATTGCCCTTGTTGGCGCACTGTTCGCAGGCTGCGGCAGCTCGAAGGGCGTGACGACCGACGGCTCGACCTCGATGGAAAAGGTCATCGGCGCACTGGGCGAAGCCTTCACGAACGACACCGGCATCGCGTTTTCTTACAACCCCACCGGCTCCGGCAGCGGCATCAAGGCAGTCCTCGCCGGCACCTGCGACATCGGCCTTTCCAGCCGTAACCTGAAGGACGAAGAAAAGTCCGAGGGTCTGGAGCAGACCGTCCTCGCACTCGACGGCATCGCCATCATCGTCAATCCGCAGAACCCTGTCGAGGACCTCGACAAGGACACCATTGCGAAGATCTACACCGGCGAGATCACCAACTGGAAGGATGTCGGCGGCAACGACGCGGAGATCGTTCTGATCGGCCGTGAGGCCGGCAGCGGCACGCGCGACGGCTTCGAGTCCATCACCGGCACTGACGGCACCTGCAAGTATCGTCAGGAGCTGACCTCCACGGGCGACGTCATCACCACCGTTGCGGGCAACCCCGATGCCATCGGCTACGCCTCCCTCGCGGCCATCAAGGACAACGTGAAGGCGCTCAAGGTCGGCGGCGTGACCCCGACGGAAGATACTGTCAAGGACGGCAGCTACATCATCCAGCGTCCGTTCGTCCTTGTGACGAAGCAGGACACCAAGCTCTCGGACAGCGCACAGAAGTTCTTCGACTACATCACCTCGGCCGATGCCGCATCCGTCATCTCCGCCGCCGGTGCAGTCCCCGTAAACTAAGCAAAAGCTCGGAGGTAGGCAGGCTATGAAGAAAAAGCGGCGTATCGAGGCGCTCATCCACGGCGGCTTCCTGCTGCTGGGTCTTGTGACGGTGGGCTTCGTCCTGCTCATCACGGTGTATCTTGTGATCGCCGGTCTGCCCGCACTGCGCCGCATCGGGCTGACGGACTTCCTGTTCGGAACGGTCTGGGCATCGACGGAAAATCCGCCCTCGTTTGGAATTCTTCCCTTCCTGCTGACCTCGGTCTACGGAACGGCGGGGGCAATCGCCCTCGGCGTTCCCGTCGGCTTTTTGACCGCCGTGTACCTGTCCAAGGTCGCGCGGCCGAAGGTCCGGGCGGTCATGCAGACGGCGACGAGCCTGCTGGCGGGCATTCCCTCGGTCGTATACGGTCTTGTGGGTATGCTGGTGCTGGTACCGGGGATCCGAAAAATTTTCCACGTTCCCGACGGCGCAAGCCTGCTGGCGGCGATCATCGTTCTTTCCATCATGATCCTGCCGTCGATCATCAAGGTTTCCATGAGTGCGCTCGACGCAGTTCCGAAGGAATATGAGGACGCGTCCCTTGCCCTCGGCGCAACGCCGATCGAAACGTACTTCCGCGTGACCGTTCCGGCGGCCAAAAGCGGCATCGCAGCGGCGGTCGTGCTGGGTGTCGGGCGGGCCATCGGCGAAGCGATGGCGGTCATGATGGTATCCGGCAACGTGCCGAATATGCCGTCGCTGTTTCAGAGCGTCCGCTTCCTGACCACCGCCGTGGCAAGCGAAATGTCCTATTCGTCGGGTCTGCAGCAGCAGGCGCTGTTTTCCATCGCGCTGGTGCTGTTTCTGTTCATCATGCTCATCAACGCAACGCTGAATTTCTTCCTCAAGCGGGAAAGGAGGGGCTGATATGCAGCACATCAGCAAACGCCGCCGTGTCCGCATCGCTATTTTGCGGACCCTGATGCTTTTGGCGACCGGCTTCTCCGCCGCATTGGTCCTGTTTTTGATCGTCTATGTCCTCGGCAAGGGTCTGCCGGAGCTTTCGTGGGACCTGCTGAGTACGTCGCCGAGCTACCTGTCCGACAAGATCGGCATCCTGCCGGACATTGTGAACACGGTATACATCCTCGTAGCCAGCCTTCTGGTCGTCCTGCCGCTCGGCGTGGGCGCGGCGATCTATCTGACGGAATACGCGCAGAATAAGCGTCTGGTCGGCATCATCGAATACGCCGCCGAAACGCTCTCCGGCATCCCGTCGATCATCTACGGTCTGGTCGGTATGCTGTTTTTCTGCCAGTTCCTCGGCATGAAAAAATCTCTGCTGGCCGGTGCGCTGACGCTGGTCATCATGAATCTGCCGACCATCCTGCGCACGACGCAGGAAAGTCTGAAAACCGTGCCGCAGTCGTACCGCGACGGCGCATTCGGTCTGGGCGCGGGGCGCTGGCGCGTGATCCGGACGGTCGTGCTGCCGGGCTGCGTGGACGGCGTGATCACCGGCTGTATTCTTTCGGCGGGCCGAATTTTGGGCGAATCGGCCGCGCTGCTGTTTACCGCAGGCTTTGCCCACACGCTCAACGGCGTGATCGAGGGCCTCGCCTCCCCCGGCGCGACCCTGACTGTTGCCCTTTACGTCTACGCCAAGGAGGAGGGCGAGTTCGGCGTGGCCTTCGCCATTGCGGCCATTCTGATGCTGCTGACGATTGTCATCGACCTGGCCGCCGCCATGGTGAAAAAGTTCTTTGAAAAGAGGCGAGCGCAATGAGCGCAATCATGACAACCCGCGAGCTGTGTCTCTGGTACAGTGCGACACAGGCGCTGAATAATATTAACATCGACATTCCCGAGCATCGCATTACCGCGCTCATCGGCCCGTCGGGCTGCGGCAAATCCACGTTTCTGAAAACGTTGAACCGCATGAACGATCTGATTCCCGGCGTGAAAATCACCGGCGAGGTGACCTACGACGGCAAGAACATTTTTGACCCCGCCGTGGATGTCAACGAGCTGCGCAAGGAGGTCGGCATGGTCTTTCAGAAGCCCACGCCCTTCCCGATGAGCATTTACGATAACATCGCCTACGGTCCGCGGACGCATGGGATCCGCAACCGCGCGATGCTGGACGAGATCGTGGAGCGTTCCCTCCGCGCCGCCGCCATCTGGGACGAGGTACGCGACCGTTTGAAGAAAAATGCCCTCGGCCTCTCCGGCGGCCAACAGCAGCGGCTGTGCATCGCCCGTGCGCTTGCCGTCGAGCCGAAGGTACTGCTCATGGACGAGCCGACAAGCGCCCTCGACCCCATTTCGACCTCAAAAATCGAAGAACTGGCGTTGCAACTGAAGGAAAAATATACTATAATCATTGTAACGCACAATATGCAGCAGGCCGTCCGCATTTCCGACAATACGGCATTTTTCCTTCTCGGCGAACTGGTCGAGGCCGGCACGACGGAGAAAATCTTCTCCCAGCCGAGCGACAAACGCACCGAGGATTACATTACAGGAAGGTTTGGTTGATATGCGCAGCAGATTTGACGAGCAGCTGGAAACGCTGAACAGAGAAATGATCCAAATGGGTTCGCTGTGCGAATACGCCATTGCCAGCGCGATCGAGGCGCTGAGCGCGGGCGACACGGCGCTGGCCAAAAAGGTCCCGCCCATCGCCGCCGAGATCGACCGCAAGGAGCGCGACATTGAAACGCTCTGCCTGAAGCTGCTGTTGCAGCAGCAGCCGGTCGCGCGCGATCTGCGGCAAATCTCCGCCGCGTTGAAAATGGTCACGGACATGGAGCGCATCGGCGATCAGGCCGAGGACATTGCTGAGATCGTGACCTATCTCGACGGGCAGACGGTCCCGGAAACCATCCACATCCGCGACATGGCCCGCGAGGCGACCGCAATGGTCACCGACAGCGTGGATTCCTTCGTCCGGCAGGACGTGAAGCTGGCGCGGTCGGTCGTTGCGCATGACGACATCGTTGACCGCTGCTTCGACGCGGCCAAGGAGCGCCTGATTCGGCTCATCACCGAGCATCCCGACGAGGGCGAGCTGGCGCTCGATCTTTTGATGATCGCAAAATATTTTGAACGCATCGGGGACCACGCGGTCAACATCGCCGAGTGGGTGATCTTCTCCGTGACCGGCGTTCATCAATCGGAGGTGCAGCCATGATCTGGTGCGTAGAGGACGATGCCAGCATCCGCGATATTGAGGTCTATGCGCTCAATTCCACCGGGCTGGAGGCCAAGGGCATCGAGGACGGTGACACCTGCTGGGAGCTGCTGCGGCACGAAACGCCGGAGCTGATTCTGCTGGACGTGATGCTGCCCGGTCTGGACGGAGTGGAGCTGCTTCGCCGCCTCAAGGGGACGGCGGAGCTTTGCGATATTCCCGTCATTATGGCCACGGCCAAGGGCGCGGAATTCGATAAGGTTCATTCGCTCGACCTCGGCGCGGACGACTATCTCGTCAAGCCCTTCGGCATGATGGAAATGGTATCGCGCATCAAGGCGGTGCTGCGCCGCTGCAAGCCCAAGACCGTCAGCCACCTGCTGGCCGTGCGCGGCCTGACCGTCAATCTCGACGAACGGACGGTCACGGTGGACGGCGAACGCGTGACGCTGACGTATAAGGAATTTGAGCTGCTGCGGCTGTTTCTGTCGCATCCGGGCATGGTCTTTTCCCGCGACCGGCTGTACAGCGAGGTCTGGGGCGACGACTACATCGGCGAGAGCCGCACAGTCGATATGCATATCCGGACGCTCCGCGCCAAGCTCGGCCCCTACGGCGAGATGATTGAAACGGTGCGGCAGGTCGGCTACCGGCTGGAGGTGGCACAATGACACGAAAGATTTTACGCTCCATCCTGCTTGCCGTGACGCTGGTGCTCGTGGCGAGCTTTCTGGTTTCGACGGTCGTGCTTTACAGCTATTTCGGCGACGTACAGGTCAAGCAGCTCAAGGGGGAGCTTTCCCTCGCCGCCGCCGGCACGGAGCAGTACGGCCTGGACTACCTGCGCGACGTGCAGGAGGACGGCTTCCGCCTGACATGGGTGGATAAGGACGGCACGGTGCTGTTTGACTCCGTCGCCGACGAAAAAACCATGGAAAACCACCTCGGCCGCGAGGAAATTCAGCAGGCGTTCGCTACCGGCACCGGCAGCAGCGTCCGCACATCCGACACGCTGACCGAAAAGCTGCTTTACGAAGCAAAGCTGCTGCAAGACGGCACGGTGCTGCGAATTTCGATCAGCAGTGCATCGGCAACGGCCCTCGGCCTCGGCATGATTCAGCCGATGCTGTTCATCTTCCTGGCCGCGTTAATTTTGTCCGCCTTCCTCGCCACGGCGATGGCGAAGAAGATCACCGGGCCGCTCAACCGCCTCGATCTGGAGCACCCGCTGGAAAACAACGCCTACGAGGAGCTGGCTCCCCTACTGCGCCGAATTCATCAGCAGCATCAGCAGATCACCGGTCAACTCGGCGCGCTGCGGCGGAAAACGGACGAGTTCCAGCAGATCACCGACAATCTGCGCGAGGGGCTGGTCCTGCTCGACGGGAACCGCCATATTTTGAGCATCAACCCCGCCGCGCGGACGCTGTTCGGCGCAGATACGACGTGCGTCGGAGAGGATTTTCTGACCATCGAGCGCCGCCACGACATCAGCGCCGCCATCGATACCGCCCTACAGAACGGCCACAGCGAGCTGCGCACCGACCGCGGCGGCCGCGAATATCAGCTCGACATCAGCCGCATTGAATCCGACGGCAAACCGCTGGGCGCAGTCCTGTTGACCTTTGACGTGACCGAACAAGCTGGCGCAGAGCGCAGCCGCCGCGAATTCTCCGCCAACGTTTCCCACGAGCTGAAAACCCCGCTGCAATCCATCATCGGCAGCGCCGAGCTGATCGAAAACGGCATGGTAAAGCCGGAGGACCTGCCCCGCTTTGTCGGACATATCCGCAGCGAGGCGGCACGGCTGGTTGCACTGGTTGAGGACATCATCCGCCTGTCCCAGCTCGACGAGGGCGAGCCGATGCCTGCGGAGCCGGTTTCGCTCTACGCACTATCGCAGGATGTGCAGCTTGCGCTGCGCGACGCGGCGGCGGCGAAGGATGTCACCCTCAGCGTCACCGGCGACGACGGCCTGATTACCGGCGTGCGGCGGCTGCTGTATGAGATCGTCTATAACCTCTGCGACAATGCCATTCGCTATAACGTGGACGGCGGCAGCGTCGAGGTACAGATCGCCGATGCGCCCGACCATGTGTCGCTCTGCGTCGCCGATACCGGCATCGGCATTCCGCCGGAGCATCAGGCACGGGTCTTTGAACGGTTCTACCGCGTGGACAAGAGCCATTCCCGCAAGTCCGGCGGCACCGGCCTCGGCCTTTCCATCGTCAAGCACGCCGCGCAGTTCCACGGCGCGAAGGTCGAGCTCAAAAGCACGCCCGGCAAGGGCACGGCCATCGCCGTCACCTTTACGGCGCAGAATGCGTAAACAAAACGCCCGGACGGCAGTCCGGGCGTTTTAGGCGCTTGACGCGGGACGCGATTGCTGGTAAACTGAGCATAGAAAAAACTTCCGCGGCGGCCTCCCGGCCGCCGAAAAAATGAAAAAGGAGATCCGAATATGGGACTTTTGAAAGCGGCGCTCGGCGCGGCTGGCGGCGTGATGGCCGACCAGTGGAAAGAGTATTTTTACTGTGACGCGATCCCGGAGGACACAATGGCCGTCAAGGGCCAGCACCGCGTGTCCGGCAGAAGCACGAACTACAAGGGCAGCGAGAACATCATCTCCAACGGCTCCGTTGTCGCGGTGGCCGACGGC
>OIZL01001405.1_pt1 | contig 13078 bp, 12 predicted proteins | sample 1588541 | NCBI WGS metagenome assembly OIZL01 (sample SAMN03283285) | human gut metagenome | biome: human-associated habitat; material: feces | host: Homo sapiens | place: Peru | collected 2012 | reverse complement strand
GTCACGTCGTGCTTTTCCATCTCCTGTCCGATATCCCGGAAATGGGTCGTCACCGCCTCCCGGATATCAACCTCCCGCAGCGTCGCACCAAGCGTCTTTGCAAGGCGGCACGCATTGTCATAGGTTCTGTCCGTCGTGCCAAAGCAGGGCATCGTGACCGCATAGATCCCTTCCCGCGGCAAAGCCAGCAGGTCAAACGCGCGCGCAGTCACAAGGAGCGCCAGCGTGGAATCAAGCCCCCCGGAAATACCGATCACCGCTGTCCGGCAGCCGGTGTGTTCCAGTCTCTTTTTCAGACCGTAGGACTGCACTGACAGGATCTCTTCGCATCTCTCTTCCCGCTCCGACTGTCCGGAAGGCACAAAGGGCTGCGGCTCAAAGGTGCGGGAAAGGCTCGTCTCTTCCGGCTCCATCTCCACCGGTATGACCTCGTACTTTTCAGTTCCCTGCACCGGAAACGTCGTCATCCGCCGTCTCTCATGCAGCAGTCTGTGGACGTCGATATCCGCATAGACCGCCTGCGGTGTAAACCGCTTGGACTGGCAGAGCACGGTTCCGTTTTCTGCGATCAGGTTGTGTCCGCCAAAGACCAGATCCTGCGTGGACTCCCCTTCTCCTGCCGAGCAGTAAATGTAGGCTGCCAGAAGCCTTGCGCTGGCTGACTTTACCAGAAGCTCCCGGTAGGCATCCTTTCCGATCGTCTCATTGGACGCCGAAAGATTCACCAAAACGGTCGCTCCCGCCATCGCGTGCGCCGTTCCGGGAGACTGCGGCACCCAGAAATCCTCGCAGATCTCGCACCCGACCGTCAGCCCCCGCACGCCCTCTACCTGCAGCAGGATATCGGTTCCGATCGGTACCTGCCTGTCACCGAGCAGATAGCGCTCGGGCTTCTCCATCCCCGGCGTGAAATGTCTTGCCTCATAGAATTCTGCATAGGCAGGGATATGCTTTTTGGGGATAAACGCCAGCACCTCTCCGTCCTGCAGTGCGGCGGCCACGTTGTACAGCTTCCCCTGAAAAGCAAGCGGCAGTCCCACAAAAACCAGCGCGTCGCTTCCCTCCGTGGCATCCGCCACCGTCTCCAGCGCATCAAGTGCTCCTTCCAGCAGCGTCTCCTGCAAAAACAGATCGCCGCAGGTATAACCGGTCAGGCAAAGCTCGGGAAAGACGAGGATCTTCGCCCCTTTTTCCAACGCCTTCTCTATCTCTTTCGTGATCTCTTTTGCATTATATCCGGTGTCCGCCACCCTGATCTTCGGCGTGATCGCCGCCACCTTCACAAACCCATGTCTCATGCCTTGCAGCCTCCTGTCTGTGTGATCTCTCAAAGTCTTACTCTATGCCTTTTTCGTGCGCGCAAGGATCTTCTTCACTTCCTCCACGCTGAACGTATAATTGCTGTTGCAGAAATGGCAGTTCAGTTCCACATCTTTTCCCTCGTCGATCAGACTTTGCAGCTCCTTCTTTCCCAGGCTGATAAGCACCTTCTCCACAAGCGGCTTGCTGCAGTTACAGTGAAACTGCACCGGCATCGTGTCTGTGATCTCCAGTCCCATATCCCCCAGGATCAGCTTAAGGATCTCCTCCGGAGGATTGCCTTCCTCCAGCATCGTTGTCACCGGTTTCAGCCCGGACAGCTTCTGCTCCAGCCGGTCGATCACCTCGTCCTCCGTAAAGGGCATCAGCTGGATGATAAAGCCGCCCGCCTGCTTCACTGTGTTGTTCTTTTCCATCAGAACGCCAAGTCCTACGCTCGACGGCACCTGTTCGGACGCGGCGAAGTAGTAGGTCAGGTCATCGGCGATCTCCCCGGTCTTCAGCTCGATCGTGGAAGAATACGGCTCTTTCATGCCCATATCCTTGATGACTGTCAGCACGCCAAGACCGATCACGCCGCCCACATCCAGCTTTCCGACGCTGCTCGGCGGCATCATGGCCTGCGGGTGATCCGCATAGCCTTTGACATTGCCTTTGGAATCTGCCGTCACGGTCAGTCCATGCACCGGCCCTGCTCCGTTGATCTTGAGCGTGAGCAGGTCGTCCTCTCCTTTCAGCATGCTTCCCATCATCACGCCGCCCGTCATCAGCCTGCCAAGTGCCGCCGTCACCACCGGACTCAGGTCATGCGCGCTCCTTGCATACTCCACCGTGTCTCTCGACGTAATTGCAAAGGCGCGTATCTGTGCATTTGCTGCTGTTGCTCTCACCATATAATCTGCCATATTCTTTTCCTCCCGGTTCTCTTGTTATTTCGATACCATCGTATTTTCCGTGCAGCCTTTGCGCGCCACTATGTAGATCCGCTCGCTCTCCTGCGTTACTTCCCTGTGCGTATCGGCATCGATGGCGTCCACAAAAAGAAGTCCTGCCGCCTCGACCATGCCGCGCATCTCCTTTAGCGAGTAGCCGCGCTGCAAATGGGTTTCCTGAAATCTCCGGTACCGGTCCCCCTCTTCCCGCACAAAGATGGTCAGATCGTACTCATTGATCCGCTCCTCCTCATAATACGTGTTTTCCCAGATAAAGCTGCACTCCTCCCGGTTTTCCGCGATCGTGGTATCACCGATGATCTCTGCGTATTTATAGATCGTATTGAAATCGAAGATAAAAAGTCCCTCCGGATACAGATAATTGTTGACCAGACGGAAGGTCTGTACCACATCGTCTTCCTCCAGAAGATAATTCACGGAATCACACACACTGACAGCGGCGCCGACCGTTCCGTACAGCTCAAGCTCGCGCATATCCTGACACAGATAAAGGATATCCAGTCCTGACTTTTCTCTCTTGTCCACGGCGATCCGCAGCATCTCCTCCGACAGATCGACGCCGATCATATCATAGCCGCGGCGTGCCAAAAGCTCTGTCAGCGTACCTGTCCCGCAGCCCAGATCCAGCACCGTGTTGCGCTCCTGCCGCAGATTGTCCATGACGGCCCTGTTTTCCTGCCGTGTGTCGTCCTTCTGCGCGCCGTATTTCCGGAACAGCTCCATTAGAAATTCACACCACTGCTCATAGGGCGTCTCATCCATAAAGGTGTCATACACCATTGCAAAATCCGTATAGGCTTCCATCTTTCTTACTCTCCCTGTTTTCCAAGCGCTGTCCACTCGGCCTGCCCGTCAAAGCGTCCCGTCTCCCTGTCCAGATACTGGATCGGAAAGACAAGAGTCGCATATTCTTCAAACGGCTCCCCGCTGCCGAGCGTCCCGATCTTTTCGCCATCCACATAAAGCGTGGTCATCCCGATCTCCCCGACAATTTTAAGCGTCACCCACTGCTGCACCGGCAGCATGTAGTCGAAGGTATAGGTTTTTCCTTCCCTTGCAAAGCCGACCTTTCCGCTCTCCGGTTCCGCCGCGTAGAACGCCCACTCGCCATATGCACTGTCGCTTCTGGAAAGTACCTGACCCTCCGCACCTTCCTGCACTTCTTTTTCCAAAAATACCCGGCACTCGATCTCATAGGAAGGTGCTATGCCCTTCTGCGGATCGACATATCCTGCGCTGTGTCCATGCCCTGTCGGCTGTGCCGCCTCTTTTGCCTGCTCTCCCCACAGCTTTTCTGCCAGGACTGCAAGTGGCTGTGCAAAGCGGTCATAGAGATCTGCCTCGGAGATCCCCAGATCCAGCCTGCCGCTCATATCGTTCCAGATCATGTACGCGGCACCCAGCATCTGCCGGGAATACGCCGGCACCGTCTCCGATATATCATGGTCATAAAACCGGTTCGGTTCCCAGTTTTCCGAAAGCTCCTTCGTATCTAAATAGTCATATCCTCCGCCCGGAATAATATACAGATGATTATTCTGCATATTGATGACCGAATAGCCCTGATGGTACATTTCCACCGGATCTGCCCACACCGTGCTCCAGATGTTCATCTGCAATCCGTCCGTCGACGGCGTCTTTGTCCCGTCGATATTTCCCAGGCTTCCCCACAGACGCACCACTTTGCCGTACCCCTGCACAAGCTGGTCGATCTCCTCCAGATACTGACGGTACTTTTCCCCGTCCCCATAATACTCATCCATACCGATATTGACTGTCCCGGCGCTGCGGAAAGCGCCGTTTCCGGTGTCCAGCGCCTCTTCCCAGATCTTTCTTACAAGCGCGGTCGCCTCCGTATTCTCCAGATTGATCTGATCTGCCCAGAGCGGATTGTTTCCGAGCGCATATTCCGGATAAAGGCTTGTGATGGCGAGCGAGTGCGCCGGCGTGTCGATCTCCGGCACGACCTGTACCCCGTACAGCGCCGCCGTCTCGATAAAGGTGTTCAGTTCTTCCCTGGTATACGCATATTCCTCGCTTGTAAGGCGCTTTCCCTCCGCGTTTGCCACATCCGATTCCAGACGAAACGCGCTTTTTGCCGTCAACGCCTCCTCCACCGAGCCGTCCAGCCCGCTGGTAGCGAGGATCACATTGTCGTTCAGATGCAGTCCCAGATCGTTCATCTTATAGTAGGACATCTCCTTCAACATCGCCGTGAGCGTATCCATGGAAACGGCTTTTCGTGCCACATCGATGCCAAATCCGCGCACCGCATAGAGAGGATAATCCCGGATCTCTCCCTGCGGGATGCTGTCTCCGTACGTGTCATGAAGCTGCCGCAGCGTCACGCTTCCCCAGCGAAGTCCGGTGATCGTCTCTGCCTTTATGACACAAATGTCACTAATCGCAGCGGTATAGCCTTCCTCTCCAAGACCGCTGGCTTCATCCGTCAGTCCAAGGACCACGTCGCCTGCCTTCGCATCCTCCGCCGTCCCCGGAAGGATTGCAGGATGCAGGTCGCAGCACTCCCCCAGCTCGTCCGCGAGAAGCTCCGCCACACGGCGTACCGCCTGCCCGTCCGTCTCCGAAACTGCAAGCAGGATCCTGCTTTCCTGTCCCAGCGCAAAGGTTCCGCTTCCACCTGCCCACTCTGCCAGTGCAGGCGTAACCGACGGCTTTTCGTTCGCTTCGTTTTCCTCCTTGCGGCTTGCCGGAACAGCGATCGTGAACGACCGCTCCCGCTCTTCTCCCTGCGCCGCGTCCGTCACCAAAAAGCCAACCGTCACTTCCTTCTCCTGAATGGTATCGTAGACCGTCCCGTCCGCCCCGATGATCTGCTCATAGTCCGCCCCGATAAAACGGACCTCGCAGCCCTCCGGAGCCTTGGGCATAGCCAGATAACGGCTTCCGTCCTCCGCCGTCTCGACCTCGGGCGCCTCCAGCAGATAAGCCGCCGGCTTGTCCTCATAGGCCTCGATCTCGTACAGGGAAACATTCTGGTAAAGGTTGGAGTAGTCCTCCTCCTTCTGGGATACTTCGTAGACCGACAGCCGCAGGAAACGCAGCCTATGCGAATCCTCCAGAGGAATCTCCTGCTTCTTTTCTGACGGTACTGTCATAAATTCCTGCAGAACCTCGTATTCTTTTCCGTCGGCAGAGCCTTCCAGCGCATAGTGAACCGCGTTTCTCCGCTCCCATTTCAGCACAACAAAAGAAACTGAAATTTCTTCCGGAAATTCCAGTTCGATATAATGCTGCGCATTGTCCCAGTTGTTTTCGCTCGACCATCTGGACGACCGGCTCTGGTCGTCCCCGTCGATCACCTTATCCGCCGTCAGTTCCTCGTTCTCCGTGCTGTCACAGCGCGCCTTCACACCCCGTTGCAGTGCAAGGTTTTTGCTGCCGCCCCCCGGCAGGCGGTCCGGCAGAAGCCGTCCGCCAAGGAACACCAGCATCGCTGTCAAAAGCAGGATCCCGGCCGCAATCCACATTTTTCTTCTTTTCATGTAATTCCTCATTCCCGGGCAATCTGTCTTGCCTCGAAACAGACTGCCGTCCCTGTCAGCCTACCAGCGCTCCCAGCAGACCGTAAGAAAAGATCGCCATAATGACCGTCGCCATCACGATGCCCAGAAGCTCTGCCAGTACCGCCTTCTTAAAATCGATATCCAGCAGTGCTGCGATCAGCGAGCCGGTCCATGCGCCGGTTCCCGGAAGCGGAATACCGACAAAGATCACCAGTCCCCAGAACTCATATTTCTTGATACTGTCGCTCTTGCTCATCGCACGGTTCTCGATCCGCTCGATCAGCCCGCGGAAGCATTTTACCTTTTTCATCCACTTAAAGATCTGCTTGATAAAAAGCAGGATGAACGGGATCGGAAGGATATTCCCGGCAACGCAGAGCGGGATCGCCGTCGTGATCGGCACCTTCAGAAGAGAGGCGACGATCAGTCCTCCCCTCAGCTCCAAAATCGGGATCATCGAGATGATGAACACAACGATCTCCTTCGATACATATTTTCCAAGTGATACTGCAAATGCTGTTGCTAAACTTTCCATGTCTCCTCCATTCCTAAATACAAGCCAGGATCTCCCGCAGCGCGCGGTACAGGCTTTCCATCTGTTCATCGGTTCCGATCGAGATGCGCAGATAATTGCTTATGCGCTCCTTGTTCCAGTGTCTGACGTAAATTCCTTTTTCTTTCAGTTTTTCAAAGATCTCTGCCGCCGGAACCGTCTTGTGCGATGCAAAGATAAAGTTGCTGGCCGACTTCTGGAACGTAAATCCAAGCCCGGCAAGCTCTGTCTCCGCCCGCTCTCTGGTCTGCATGATCCTGTCACAGCACTCCCTGAAATAGGCACTGTCCTTTATCGAAGCCGAGCCGAGCTCCAGCGCCGCATAGTTCATCGTGTAGGAATTGACCGAATACTTCACATCGTTCAGGTACCGGATCAGCTTCGGATTTCCCATCGCGTAGCCGATCCTCATTCCCGCCATGGCGCGGGATTTGGAAAAGGTCTGCACCACCAGCAGATTGTCGTATTTGCGGATCAGCGGCAGCGCGCTGACGCCTCCGAAGTCAATATAGGCTTCGTCCACGATCACGACCACATCCTGATTCTCCCGGATGATCTGCTCCACCTTTTCAAGCTCCATCAACTGTCCGGTCGGCGCATTCGGATTTGGGAAGATCACGCCTCCGTTTGGCTGCCGGTAATCCTCCGGCCGGATGCAGAACGATTCATCCAGCGGCTTTCTTTCGTAAGGGATCCCGTACACATCCGCCCACACATCATAGAAAGAGTAGGTGATGTCCGGGAACAGGATCGGCTTTTCCCCATGGAAAAATGTCAGAAATGCCATCGAAAGGACGTCGTCGGACCCCACGCCGATAAACAGCTCTTCCTTATCAATATGGTAAAAGTCCGCCAGCTCCTTTGCCAGCTCCGTATTTTCCGGGAACGCCGGATACAGTCTCATCTTGTCGGTATCAAGCTCCGCCATCCGCTTTGCGACGCCCGGCGCCGGCGGATAGGGACATTCGTTGGTGTTCAGTTTAATGATATTTTTGCCTGCCGGCTGCTCTCCCGGCGTATACGGCACTACTTTTCTTACGTTCTCTTCCCATTTCATAGTCTGCCTGCTCTCTTTCTGCTCAGTATTATAAACGTCCGCCCGGATCCTCTGCGGATCACCGGGCCTCCGGCGCTTTCCACTCCTCTGCCAGCTTCCGGTACTGCGCCTCCAGCTCTTTGTCTCCCTTTTGGCGATAACAGCTCTCCAGTCCTCTGAGCGCCGTGTCCCCGCTGCAATGGATATTCAGGATGCTCTCCGTCTCGTACGCTCCATTATAAAACCACAGGATCGCCTCGTCTATATCTCTCTTTTCCAGATAATAGCTTCCCAGCTCGCAGCAGATTTCCGCGCAGCCGTCGCATGCCAGCACCTTCACGGCATATTTATAAAAATCCGGGATGTCACCAGCCAGCCGGGCCGCTCTCGCCGCCACGCACGCCGCCTCTTTGATCTCCTCCACGCTTCTGCCGCCGTCCTGACAGGATTCCCGGAAGAAATCCCGCGCCCGCCGAAAATCCTTTTCATCCCCGGACACGAACAGCTCGCGCGCATAGATCCCGTGAAGCCTGCGGTCCAGGCGCTTTCCTTCCCTCACCAGCCGTTCAAACGCCGCAAGATCCCGGTCCTTGTGATTGCTCTCCGGCATATGGAGGATCTCTATCTCACTGTCATAGATCACCGGTGAAAGCCGCACCTGCTCATGGACTGCGCCCTCCCAGCAAAATTCACGCTGCCTGCGGAAAAGCTTGGGCCGCAGCTCTTTATCATAATTATAGATCGTCCCGAAGCAAAGCTGGTTTGCGTAATACATCTGCACGATGTCGATCTCCGGGAGCAGCGTTTCCTTCAGCTGCCGGAATCTCTCCCGGTTTTCCGCATCCAGGACCTCGTCTGCGTCGGCGGTGTAGATGTACTCCATGGTTGCCTTGGAAAAAGCAAAATTGCGCGCTGCCGCGAAATCTCCGATCCACGTAAAGTCATAGATCCGGTCGGTGTACCTGGAGGCGATCTCCTTCGTGCGATCCTCCGATCCGGTGTCCACCACAATGATCTCATCCATCAGCCCGTCAAGACTTTGCAGGCATCTGTCCAGAATTTTCTCTTCGTTTCTGACGATCATACACAAACTTATCGTTGCCATAGCTTTTCCTCTTCTGTCTTTGCGCGCCGCTCTTCATCTTTCCTATCATAACAGAAGATCCGTCAAAGGGGAATAACGCGCGTTCATTTTTTAGCATATTTGGTAACAGCATCACAGCCGGCGACGGTAATAGATCCCGCAGCGCATCCGTTCCTCCACCGGAAGCCACACGTTGGTGTCTCCCGCACATACGACCATGCTCCGGTAGCGGTTCTGACGGATGAATTCTCTGGTCGGAACCAGACAGTAATCGGTTGTCCACGACACATCCGCCATCTTCCCCGTTATATTTATGACATATTTGTCATTTTTATGCCGGATCCTGCTCCTCCCGACCAGTACATATCTTCTTCCGTTCCAGTTATAGACGCGCACCGTCTCAAACAGCAGAAAGTGGAGCAGAAGCAGCACAGCGACCGAAAGCACGCCCAGCGTTCCCACCGTATAGTATATCCCCAAATTCATCCTAAAATCTTCTCCTTTATCCGGTCTATGCCAAGCTGCAGCAAAAGCGGCAGTGTCGTTCCCACCAGCACATACACCATCTTGAAGCTGTCCGACCCCTTGACCAGATAGAAATAATCGATATTCCCTCGATACTGCTCCCAGTCAAAGTCCGGAAAGCAGCCCGTTCCTTTCGCAATCGCCGCCAGCGCCATCTTGATCAGCATAAAGACAAAAATGTGGTGCATCATAACGCAGTATGTGTTTTTCCCAAGGTAGAGAACCGCCCTGCTCTTCCCGAGCACCGGGTTCAGGATCCTGGAAACGCGAAGCCAGAAGGCTATTCCTGACACTGCTGTCACATATGGCAGGAGCGGACCGTTCGCAAATCCGGTAACCCACACGCTGCTGTAGCCAAGTCCTCCGCAGGTGAGCGTCAGCACAAGCTGGAAGCCCAGCAAAACAGCAAAATAGGGAAGATTTCCGAGCGTATCGTGCTTTTCCAGCCTGCGGTAATAAAACTGCCCCATCTGGAAACAGGGGAACAGGAACAGGATCCGCCCCGGCGTCTTGTACCAGCCCCACACGTGTCCGCCCTTAGCCAGCCACACTACAGCCATTCCCACGGCAAGCGTCCCTGCAAGGATCAGCCACTCATGGTTCAGATGCAGCTTTTTCAGCACAAGGCGCAGGAGCAGGTTCATCATCTCTATAACAAACAGCACCGGCACGAACCACGCCGCAAAATTATAGAGAAACTGATAGCCGCTGACAAACGGCTCGACAAAAAGGTTCCACAAGGACAGCCCGCCGCCGAGCGAAAATCCGCCCCAGGTGCGCAGCGCCCACGCCACAATCCCGTAAAACACGTTCCAGAGCAGATAGGGCAGCAGCAGCCGGCAGAATTTCCTTTTCACATAGGCAAGCGGCGCCTGCTCCTCCTTTTCCCTGTAAAAATATCCGGATATGAACAGAAACAGCGGCACGTGGAAGGAATAGTACGGAAACAGATCTCCCACGGTAAGGATCCTGCAGTCGACATGGCCTGCCACGATCATCAGGATCCCAAATGCCGACAGGATCCCGAAAACCGTATTGTATTCCTTCTGCTGTAATGAATGGTCTTTCATTTTTACCTCCAGGCAGCCGGCAGTCGTTTTTCCTGTACCGGTCGCTTTTTCTTCCAATATGTAGTATCATGGTAACTGTTCAGGATCTTCTGAACCGTCACTGCAAACCAGATTTTTTCGCAGACAGCGGCAGACCGCCGCACTGCCAAGACCGGGAATCTATCTATGACAAAGCATACCAAAAAATTCATCATCCTGCTGATCGCGGTTCTACTGACCGCCTGTGCCGCCGTTTTCTTCCGGCTTCGCACGCACCTTTCCACACAGACCCAGCCCTCCGGCCTCGCGCAGACGCCTGCGCCTGACCCGGCATCCCTGCATATCGAAAGCTATCTTCGCGCCTCCGATGTGGAGCTCGATCTCTCCGCTGCGGACTTCGTCCCTAAGAGCGAGGATGAGATTGCCCTCAATCCCTGCCAGGATCTGAGCGTCCCTACCTATGTCACCAAGGTGGACGACACCTACTTCATCGTGGACTGTTACCACAATCAGGTGATCTACAGCGATAATCTGGAAAGTCCCCTCGGATCCTTCCATGTGATGACCGACGAGATCAGTCTGGGACACACGCTTGCCAGCGACGGGCTTGTGTATTTAGTTGACGACACGGAGAATAACCGGATCCTGATCTTTGAAAAACAAGACGGCATTTTCTATCATACCCAGACGTTTTCAGATATTGGTAACCGCCCTCATTATATCATCTACAATGAGGCGGATGCAACCTTTTATGTGTGGAGTTCCATGAACGGCGAAATGTATCTCATGCGGCACAACCCGCAGGACAGCCGGATGTACCTGACCGAGATCCGCACAGTCAGCGAGCTTGCCGACACCTATGTGCGCTCCTTCACCATTCTGGGCGACCAGATCTTCTTTGTTTCTGGCATCCCCGGAGAGGCTGCCATCCGTCAGGCGGATCTTGACACCTTCCGCATCCACACCACCTACACGGTTCCCGACTCCATGGCGGGCATGATCCAGCTTACACGTATTCAGGACTACTATTATATCACCGTTTCCACGGACAAAAACGGCAGTCAGGACAGCGCTACCCTTATCCGGGTGAAGGATCTTGCAGACCTTTCCAAGTGTCTCTATGAGGATATCTATGCCTCCTTTGTCGGCGGCGGCACTCCCTATTATATTACCCAGATCGACGACTGCTATTACCTGACGGAGCATCGGCTTCCCGGTCACAGTATCTGGAGCTTCCGCGTCACAGACAACGAGCTGTGTGACGTCAAAGCCCTCTATTAACGCTTTTCGGAGCCATCCACACCCCCTTTAAAATTTTTTCTTTCAATTAGTGTCTGCGGAATGGAGTGAATCGATGAAAGAAAAGAGAAAAGAAGGTCCGTCCAGAATCGTATTCTTCTTTACCATCTACGGAGTTATCCGGGAAGTGTTACTGCATTACAATAACCCGTCAGCCATAGACATGAAAACAATTCTTTGCTACTCTGGCATAACCCTTATGGGCGTATTCCTTTATGGAATCTGTGCCTATATTTCCAATTTCCTGTCCCATACGGCAGCCTATGATCTGCTGTATGAAATCAGGGTACAGCTGATGGAGAAGATGGCGCGGATTTCCGTTACCCTCCTGGGCGTGTGCCTGAAACAGAAGGATAAGGCAGCGTTACAAAAGGAGATGGCAGACCGTCTGGAACAAATGACTGCCACCACTGTAGAGTTTATTCACGGAATACCGGTTATCACTCGTTGGGGGGCATTTAAACGGTATCAGCACGACATTGATGCCTTTGTGGATTCAGTCGATAGAACGGCGAAGGCCAACGCTGTGCCCATGGGGTTATACTATGTTTTCTTCGGGGCACAAATGCTGTTTTTGTTACCGGCTTCCATCCTGTTGCTCCAAAAGGAAGGTGACTTTTTATCCGGTGTGCTGACTGTGATTTTATTTTTCCTGATTGGGCAAGGGTTAAAGGAACCACTGGAAAATATGATGAATCTTGTGGTAGGCATGAACCGGATTCAGGAAAGTGTCAGGAGAATCGATGCCATTTTATACCAGCCGGAGCTTACCGCGGAGGGCAGCGAGATTCCGGAAACCTATGATGTTACTTATGAAAATGTCAGCTTTTCCTACGATGGGGTGCGTAAGGTGTTGTCGGATATCAATTTCCATGCTTCGCAGGGGATGGTGTGCGGCATCGTAGGACCCTCCGGCGGTGGCAAAACCACCTTCTTAGAACTGCTGCTTCGGTTCTATCCACTGGAGGAAGGCAGTATCCGGATTGGCGGGGTGGATATTAAGAAGATACCCCAGCAGGTGTTGATGGAGAAAATTGCCTTTGTATTTCAGGAGAGCATGATTTTTAACGACACGGTGGAAAATAATATCCGCATGGGAAAGAAATCCCGAAGGACAAAACCATCCGTTTTGAACAGGTCACATTCGGCTATGGGGAAAAGGACGTGTTAGAAGATGTTTCCCTGACCTTTCCGGAAAACACCCTTACCGCGCTGGTAGGACCCTCCGGAAGTGGGAAGTCCACCATTGCCAGATTAACCGGACGTTTCTGGGATGTGGAGAAAGGGCAGATTACCCTGGGCGGTGTTTCCTTAAAAGATATGGCAACGGAGACACTGCTGTCCCAGATCAGCATGGTATTCCAGGATGTCTATTTATTCCATGACACCATCGAAAATAATATCCGGATGGGAAAAGAAGAGGCAACCAGGGAAGAAATCATGGAGGCTGCGAAAAAGGCTTCCTGTCCATTATGGAGGGGGTAAAGCCGGGAACCGATGCCAGAGTGTTTGTGAATTTCCTGCGTATGATGGCTCTGTGCCTTACCCAGAAGGAGTCCTTACATACCGATGTGCTGCAACAGAATCTGGATATGATATTTGAGAAAATGTTTGAGTACTGAATATCCGGTCCTCAAACGCTCCTGTGCCGGATATGTACGCAGCGCAAAATATCTAAAAATTGATAATTGACATTCAGTATTACGCATGATACAATTCTTTCAAAGCATAT
>OIZL01001402.1_pt1 | contig 13090 bp, 15 predicted proteins | sample 1588541 | NCBI WGS metagenome assembly OIZL01 (sample SAMN03283285) | human gut metagenome | biome: human-associated habitat; material: feces | host: Homo sapiens | place: Peru | collected 2012 | reverse complement strand
GAACACTTTTACTGGCATCTTGAACTTGTCCTCTTCTTGTATTTCTTCTTGAATACGCGCCCTTTAATGAATCACCTAATACTGCACTATCTAAAATATTTTTATTATTTTCATTTAGCCTATCTCTATCTTTTTTATCTCTTCCTTCGTATCCTTGTTCTAAAATCTCCGCTAAATCACTATCAGAAACTTCACCTACTGGTACTATAATGTCTGTAGTGTCATTTTCTCCTCTTACAAGATATTTCTTTCCATTAAATTCATATACACAAGCAATTCCACATTCTGTCTCACTTTCTTTTACTAGATTTATAATTTTTCCTTCCTTTTTTAATCTATTTTTTATTTCTGTCTGGGTTAGACCATTCCTATCCATCAAACTTACAATTGAAGCCATAACAAAGTCTTTACCTTCTTCAAAACCAAATTTTGTTTGTTCATCATCTAAATATTGTTTTAATTGTTGAAATATAGTAGTAAATATCATAGTATCACTGAAATCAATTTCATTTTCTCCGAAATACATCTTTTAAGAAATCACTAGAAAGTTTCGTTTCCATTAAACCTTTCTGAGCTCGTTGACTATATTCTTCAATAGCACATATTCCCGGCATAATATCAGCTATTTCTGCTTCTCCTATTTTGATTCTTGCCAATGCTGATTCTATTAAATAATCTTGTGCATATTCTTGTTCTCCTATTTTAAAAGCAGTATAATAATGTTTTGCCTCATCTACACTTACTTCATGTGTTAACCCTTTTTCCGTAACCCCAACCGCTTTTGCTTGTATTCCTAATTTGTTTAATATCCCTGCATAAATTTCTGCCATTCCTTTACAAATCTGTGCATATTGTGATGAGTCTGTAAGTGCTTTTAGCATATTCTTATCTCTTGTTTGAGAAAGATTAGTGTCCTTCCCCTCATCATCTTTTTTTACAGAATAATTATTGTCATAGTATATTGCTTTTCCCAATTCTATATGTACGAATTTAGCTAATTCATAACCAGTAAGTTTTGAGTCTTCTGCTTTTTCAATTATTTGTCGTATTGTATTTTCCATATGAAATTCATCTAAACTATGTTCTATCTTTTCTGAATACATTTGGCTAATTTCAGTACCTAATAATTGTTCAATGGTATTTTTAGCGATATTTTTCTTCATTTTCTCCATTTCTGGAATAGTCTTTAGACATATCAATTGATTTTGTTTGTTCTGTTCTGGAGTCAATTCTGGAGAAAAGAAAATTTTGCCTTCTCTATTTAATATATAACAATTTGGAAACATTTGATTTAATATTTTAATATATCTCTTATCCTGTAACAAACTATCTCCGTGCAATAATTCCCGATATGCAAGATGATGGTACTCCATATGGAATAGCAGAGACTTGTCCTTTTTTTTCTCCTTTATAACTTTCAAGTAAGTTTAATACACATTGCATTGGATGATTACTATTTTGAGTACGATACATATCTGTGTCTGTTAATGTCTTCATGTCGTGGCTAAAATCTAATATAAAAGCTATTTTTGTACTATTACCTATTGTTCTACCAAAAGGTCCTCTCTTTGGAGATGCATCTGATTCTTTAATTCTTTCTATAAAATCACCAAATTGCATTTGGCTGTCAGCTCTATAAAAATCAGCACAAAAATATGTCTCACTATTATTAGCTTCTGGAATACCAATAAAGTCTCCTGCCATTATTCCTTTATCTCTTATCCCAAGTAATTTGTCATAACTACATTTTCCTGCACAATGTATTAAAGTACCTTCATCAAAAATAATTTCCCCATTTTCATTAGTTTTTAATTCATGTGGTAAAATATTTATTTTTTTTAATTGCTCGTATAAGTTATTTTGTTTCTCTAAAAATTTTAGTATTATTTCTGCCTGTTTATTGATAAAACTTTTATCTTTGTCTTCTATGAAAATATAATGATCTTCTATTGCTGTAATTATAGCCTCTTTTAAATTATCATCCATTATTTCAGCTCCTAAATATTTTTAAATTTATATTTTAATATCTTCTTGTCATTAAAGTTTTAGATTTGGCTTATATGTTGTAGATTTATTTCTTTCCCAAAATTCTATTAATTTTTTGATCCACTTTTAGTTTATCAAAACCACTTCTAAAACAATATTAAAAAACATATACTTCTGAATAAACTTTTTGTTTTATCACTCATCATACTCTTGTCCTTCTTTGTCTATCTCTGGATTTTCTCTGTTTCTATTTGTTTCACGAACACTTTTACTGGCATCTTGAACTTGTCCTCTTCTTGTATTTCTTCTTGAATATGCTCCCTTTAATGAATCACCTAATTTTGCACCTACTTTCTTTTCTTTTTCCATTTCTTTTACTTTTGTTATTATTCCCTCTGCATCTAAATACCTCATATTGTCTTTTAATTTTGCTGTATCTCCTGCAATCTTAATAAATTCATTAAAACTTATACTTTCATCTACTTGTCGTGCTTTTAAAAATAATCCTGCTATTTGAGAAATTACAAAACTTGCACCGCAAAAACTACCATTATATTTATCTACTATTTCTTTTTTTCCATCTTTTCCAATACTAATATGTGTGCTAGTTCTTTGCGTATATGGTAATATTATGGATTTCATAATCGCCTCTTTTATTGTTGCAACTTTACCTTTATTACTATTTGGGTGTTCACATACTTTTTTTAATAATGGGTCTAATGTTGTTCCGTCATTATTATTTCTTCCCCATGAGAATGATTTCCAAAAAACTGAAGAGTCAATATAGGCACATCCCTTATCTTCCAACTTATCCTTTGCATCTTCAGCCTCAGGTGTTAACTCGGTAGAATTAGATATAGAAATTATATCTGGGTTTATTTCATTATTACTATTGATAAATTTTAGCATTGCTTCTTTGGCTGTCTTTGGATCTATTTCATCTTCCTTATTTTCATCTTGAGCCACTTCAAATAAAATTACTCTTGTATTTGGAACTATACCACATTCTTTTCCTGCCAATAAACTAGCTACAGTATTTCCATGAAAGCTATCATTTTGACCACCTTTATAAATTGTAGTGCCATCAGTTTTTTCGCCTTCATCTAATACCACTTCAACTCCATTTTTTCCATTGCGTATTATATATTTAACAACTTCTCCTCCAAATTCTTCTGTTGAAATATCGGAAAATTTATCTAATATAGCTACACAAGTTCCTTTTCCATTAAGTTCTAAATTTGTTTTTTCATTGCTTTTTCCTTTTTTTAGAAGTTCTTGAGGTTTAAATTTTTCCATTTGTATGTCTGAAAAAACAGTTCTACTATCAAATAATAGATATTTAAACATCTCTGGAGATAATCCATCTAAATCGAATTTATCTCTTAAATCAATACCATCTAATCCCTCAAGGAAAAATTGATAATCAGCATTTTCATTTTTTACTATCATATTTTCAGCCATTTCAGTAAATACATGGTCTATGTATGCGTCATCTATAACATATTTATTTACATTTCCCTCTAATGCACTTTGAACTAGTTCTTCAATATCAACTGTATTGCTAAATATATGTTCTTCAGATAAAATAAATTTTTCTATAAATTCTCTTTTATATATTTCTGTTCCATCATTTAGTTTAATTCTTCCAGGCGGAATACTCCATGAAATATTCTGAATTATTTCTTCTTTTTGTTGCTCGTAAAAATACTCTGTTTTTTTATATTCCATATAACCTCCTTGCCATAAGTTTTATACATTTCTCATTTGAATTACATATATTTTTGGATAATTATATATTATCATATTAAAAATTTTTTTACAATATTTTGTCGTTGCCTGCAAATTTGCCTTTTTATGTAAAGTATGGTATACTATAACTATCAAATCTTTTTATTAAAGGCTATTAAGTAATCATTTGGTCTAATAAGGGATTTGTATGCCATTTACAAAAAATAAATAACAAGGAGGATAAAAAAATGGCAAACATTGATTTTGAGAGGCTGTGCAACACGCTTGGGATTACAGAGGGATTAGCAGAAGAGTTTGCAAAGCAAGAATGTGTTCCCACTCTGGTGAGAGACATTCATACCTATGTAAACTACGATGAAATCGCTATGGATGCTTCGGACAAAGGAGTTTGTATGAAGGAATCCAAAGAATTTTATGGCGAACGCATTCTCAATGCAATCGAAACCATCTTCTATGGTAAAAACCAAGAAGAAATCGCATTAGCACTCTCAGACATCCAGTAAACATCCCTAAAAAAGATATATCTTTCTACCTAACCTCGTAGGTGTGGGTAGTTTTCTTTTGATCGAATTTATCTATTTCTTTAAAAATTTTAATTTAATTTCATGTTTTTTAAATTAATATGTTTATTACTATATTAATTTATAGAGATAGAAGGACTTAAATTGTCCTATCTCTATAATAAATAATATTTCTATAATACTTTACATCTCTTCCTCTTCATCCCAATTAAAACTACTTGCATTACGATGTTTATACATCCATTCTTTTTCAGCTTGTTTACTCAGGCTTCTAAAGCTTTTTATAGTTCTTCTTGGTCTGTCGTAATTTTGATTTCTTGTTTCAAGTAAAGAAGAAAGAATAATTAATGTTTTAAAAGGAGTGTTACAAGTATACCTAGTAGCATTCCTATTGGAACTCCTTTTATTATGTGTTTCCATTTTACTTTTTGAAGTTTCCTTAATTCTTCTTGATACTCCTCCATTTGTTTCTTGATTTGTATTTCTACTGTATCCTTTAAATCCCTCTCCAAATTTTGAATTATTAAATCCGTTGAAGGTGCTTTGTCCATCTTGTATTCCATATTTTTTATTTTGTCTTGTATACTCTGTATCCATGCTACTATTGTTAACCATAAATCTGGACTTATTGTTATAAATTCTGCTTTCATTTGTGTTTGCATTGGTACTTGTGTTGGTATTATTAATTGATTCTTTTGTTTTAATTCTTCCATTGAATTCATTTTCCATTTCTCCTTTCAAATATTTCTCATCAAATAATTTATTATCTCTACATTTATAACCTTCATGTGTTGTATATGTAATATATTTTCTTGTATCTGTCCAATTAACTTGGTAGCCTAATTTATTCATAATGGGAAAAATGATATACTAATTCTATAAATATTTTTTATAGTGCATTTGTTCAAAAGTATGCTTTCCAAGGGTAACTTTTGTATAAATGCATTTTTCATATAACATCAATCCTCTTTTCCATTTTCCAAAGTATATAGGCTATTTTTTGAATTTTTCTTGTTTTTCCTATATTTACAGATGGAAAATCTTCACGATTAAATATTTCGTTTGTTTTGTTCTCGCTCATATACAAATCTTTTGCTACGTCCTTAACTGTTAGCATTTTAAATGGGTCTTCTAAACTTTTAACTGCTTGTTTCACTAATTCTTTCCTAAGTTCTTCACTAAAACTTTCACTCATAAATCTATCCTCCTTCAAATGCCTTTAATCCATTTTGGATATCAGATAAGTAAAAAAATAAATCTTCTGTATCAGCATTTACTTCTTTGTATCCTCCTTTCATTTTTATCTTAATCCGTTTTGGATATTTGTATTATAATCCATTTTGGATTATGTGTCAAGTTTTTTTTCAAAATTTCTCAAACTTTTTTAACCTTTAATATTTAATTTGGGTATAATCCCTTTATTTTGTTGACTTTCCATAATGGATATGATAAAATTTATTTGTTAAAATTGGAGGAAAAAATTATGACAAATGGCGAAAGATTAAAATATTTAAGAGAAAAAAAAGGTCTAACACAAAAAGATGTTGCAATTAGATTAGGACTTGAACCTGCTGCAATATCTAAATATGAATTAGATATGAGAGAACCAAATATTGAAGCATTAAAGAAATTAGCTACAATTTTCAATGTTTCAATAGATTATTTATTAGGTAGAACATCTGATGTATTTACAAGCGAAGCTGATAAAGATGTATTGGATCTTTCTTTAATAAAGGATAAATATAATCTTTTATCAAAAAAAGTTTATAAATTAAAAGATGTATATACTAATGACAGCACTATTTCAGATGTAGTTAATGAACTATGCTGTGGTGTAGGTAAAACAACTTACGGTGAATCTAAGATAAATACAAATATTTCTTTTAAAAATATTATAGAAATATTAGATAACTTACAAAATAGTAAAATGCCAACGCCTCAAATAATGCTTAAAATAAGAGATTTAGAAAATAGTATTATAATAATTGAAATAGATTCTTATGCTGACGAAGAGATGCCACTTAATGCAATTGATAGAGTTGCTGTGTATACAACAAAGCTATCTCAGCAATATAATGTACTTGGTTTAGCAGTTAGCATTGATAAAAATGAGAAATTTAAATTAATAGATGGAATTTATCAAAAAAATAATGAAACATATTATACTCAATTACATTTACCTCAGACACTTTTAACTGCTAGCGAGTATATTGATATAATGAGTAGATTATAGAAATTATATAAATACATAAAAAAATGGGGAGTAATTATGATAAGAGATGAAGATTATTTAGTAGAATTAATTGAATATTTAAGAAAATTTCCAAAAGAAACAGATTGGCTTGAATTTAAAACAAATTATTATAATCCTGAAGATATTGGGCAATATATAAGTGCTTTATCAAATGCTGCTGCATTAAATAATCGTGAGTATGGTTATTTAATTTTCGGTATTGATGATAGTTCTCATGAAATTGTTGGAACTGACATAGTTTTAAAAAATAAGAAAAAAGGTAATGAAGAATTAGAATCTTGGATAACAAGACTTCTTAATCCTAAAATTAATTTTAATTTCTACAATATTGAAATAAAAAATAAAAATATAGCAATAATAGAAATAAAGAGAGCTGAATATACTATAACTAAGTTTGAAAATACTGCCTATATGCGAATAGGTACAAATAAAAAACCTTTATCTGCTTTTGTTGGAAAAGAAAAAGAATTATGGAGGGTTATTAATTCAATGCCATTTGAAATTTGTGTATCAGTCGGAGATCTTACAAGTACTGAAGTATTACAAAAATTAGATTATTCTTCATATTTTGATTTATTAGGAATTCCATTGCCAGACAATTCTTCTCGGTATATTAGAATATTTAAATCAAGAAGAATTTATTAGGAAAAATGAAACAGGTAAATGGGATATAACTAATTTAGGAGCAATTTTATTTGCAAAAAATATAAATGATTTTAAAAATATTAAAAGAAAAAGTATTAGAGTTATTCAATACGATGGCAAAAATAAATTAAAAACGATTAGAGAAGATATCGGAACCAAAGGATATGCTATTGGTTTTGAAAATGTTATAAAATACATTAACACTATAATTCCTAAAAATGAAATTATAGGAGAAGCTTTACGAAAAGAAGTAGCAATGTATCCAGAAATCGCAATAAGAGAAGCTGTTGCCAATAGTATTGTACATCAAGATTTTAATATTGCTGGAACTGGTCCTATGGTAGAAATATATAGTGATAGAATTGAAATAACAAATCCCGGTATTCCTTTAGTGAAAATAGACAGGTTTATTGATAATCCACCAAAATCAAGAAATGAACAACTTGCATCTTTTTTAAGAAGAATTGGTGTCTGCGAAGAACGTGGAAGTGGTTTTGATAAAATTGTACATTCTACAGAAATATATCAATTACCTGCTCCAAAAATAGAAGTATATGATGAAAATACAAAAGTAACATTATATGCACATATAAGTTATGAAGATATGAGTAAAGAAGATAAAATTAGAGCATGTTATATGCATGCATGTCTAAAATACGTTAGCAATGAACATTTAACAAACGCATCATTAAGAGAAAGATTTGCAATAGAACAAAATTCAATAGTATCAAAATTAATAAAAAAAGCATTAGATGATGGAAAAATTAAACCTTATGACAAAGATACTGCACCTAGATATATGGAATATGTTCCATATTGGGCTTAATTTAAGTTTCCGATAAGTTTCCATTTTATATATAATAACTTACTTATAAAAATTAATGAAATCCCAGAATTCTTAGAAAATTAAAGAATTCTGGGATTTATGTTGTTTTAAAATTAAATAATTTAAGTTTCCGGTAAGTTTCCATTTTTCAAAATTTATGCTTTTTTATCAATTACAATTTCTTCTTCGTGCCCATCCTCGTATACCCAATGGATATATTCAAAATCTCCTCCAACTCTTGTATATTGATTTCCCCCATCAATTGAACAAGCACCACATTTGCAATATTTAAAATCATGCACACTTAATGATTCAATTATATCGTTGCACTTTAAACACTTTATTTTCATTATTTAATCCACCATCCGTTTCAAGTAGCTTATAATTTATTAATTAAAATTTTAACCTATTTATTAATAAAGGTCAATGGTTTTATTGTCAATTAGATTATTTTTGTTTTTACTGCATTCAAACTACATTCAAAAATGCTTGAAACGCTATAAAACAAGCATTTTTAAAATATAAATCTAGGTCACCCCGACCACCTTTTAAAAAGGTAAAACACAGTAATAGCAAGTCATTCAAGACTTGCTATTTTCTTTTACCTATTTAATCTGATAGATTTTAATTGTGCCAAAATTCCCCGTCCCCTTTGGCATAAATAATTAAACAAAAATTATGATAATAAAAATCCCCCAGTATAACTGGGGGATTTCCATATCGGCCTATAAGGCCTTGATACTAGCTGACGCTGAAGCGTCCACAGTTTGACAGCTTACGCCACTTTCGTTTGCGTTTTTATTACTTACTACCCTTTGAAAGGGTCTCTATATTCCTTTATTGTTATTTGATCTGATATCATATCTTCTTTTAGCTGATTTGCTACATAATTATATACTGCTGACTTGTTATTTCCTACCGTACTCACATAAAATCTTCTGCACCAAAATGTTCTATTACTATATTTGTATTTTAAATTTGCATGTCTTTCAAATATTATCAGTGTACTCTTTCCTTTCAAATACCCTACAAATTATGATACACTTACTTTCGGTGGTATACTTACATACATGTGTATATGATCTGGACATGCTTCTGCATTTATTACCTCTACTTCTTTTCTTCTACATAACTCTCTTAATATCATTCCTATTTCTCTTTTTAATGTTCCATATATTTCTTTTCTTCTAAATTTTGGTGCAAACACTATATGGTACTTGCATTCCCATGTTGTGTGTGCTAAACTATCTGCGTATGGATTTTTCATACGTCCCACTCCTCTCATGATTTATATTTTTAGCCGTCAAACTTTAAATATTATATCATGTTTGAGTGGGTATTTTTGTTACTCTACGCAAAACTATAAGTTTTTTTATACTCCCCAGCATAGCTGGGGGTTTTCTCTAAATGCAAAAAAAGAGGGTACCCATATTGATGGTACCCTCCCAAAAGAATGTAGTGGATTAGTAACTAACTTAAGAGTTTATACTGTGAATTTAGTTTTAATTTTTTTCAGATACGGATGTTTCTTCTGAAGATTTTCCCAAAGCGCCAAGGCCACTCAAAGTCGCATCAGACAATCCCTTGATTTCGTCAGTCATTGACTGTCCGTTAAGAGCCTGATTTTCAACATTGAGCACTTTCATGATTCCAGGAATGGACATGATAGTGTCAATAAGAACATTACCAGTTCCTCCGTTACCATTAAGGCTAGGAAGATTTCCGCCACCAATATTGACGAACTCAGCATTCTGACCGATATCGGCCATAATTTCTGCCGTGCTGGTGGCAATCTTAATCTGCGCATCAGTCTGAATTTTCAACTTTTCAATTTCAAAGTTGACCTTCTCATTAGCAGCTCGCGCTTCAGCAAGTGCGCGTTCACCTTCTGCTTCAGCAAGCTTTTTAGCTTTGATACCTTCTGCTTCAGCCAGCTGCTGAGCTTTCGTACCTTCTGCTTCAGCCAGAAGTTTGGCCTTATGACCTTCTGCTTCAGCTACCTGCTTGGCCTTAACAACATCTGCCGCAGCAGTACCTTCTGCACGAGTTTTGGCCGCAGCAGCTTCTGCTTCCAATTTCACTGCATTTGCATCCTTTTCAGCAACAGCAACACGTGCTGTTGCCTCTGTTTTCTGAACGTCTGCATTACCTTCTGCCTCCTTGCGCTTAGCATTAGCCTTACGCTCAGCTACCTGAATTTCATTATCAGCCTCAATAGACTTAACATTAGCCTCAGCTTCTGCATTAATGAGCATAGTAGCCTTTTCAGATTCTGCACGAGTAATCTTAACTTCTCTTTCCTTCTGTGCTGCGAGATTCATTTGCTCCTGCTTCATAATCTCCACAGCACCACGCTGTTCTTCAACTTCTTTCTGTCTTACAGTTGCCTGAAGTTCCTTTGCAACTTCAGCATTAGCTTGAGCAGTGTCTGTCTCAATACGGAACTGAGCAATTTTCATGTCAGTTTCCTTTCTTTTTTCCTTTTCAGCTTGTTCAGCATCCATTCGAGCAATTTCAGCCTCACGTTTTGCTTCTGCTTCAGCTTTTTCTGCTGAAAGACTTTCCAAAGCCTTACGTTCACGAGTGATACGATCAGTCTCAGCAGCCTTGATATCAGCAGCTTTCTGCTTCTCGGATTTATCGAGAAATGCAATGTTATCAAAATAACCATTGCGATCGGTAATATCCTGAATATTAAGCGAAACGAGCTCAAGTCCCATCTTGTTCATCTCATCCTCAACAGACTCCTGAACATTTTTCTTAAATACTTCTTTGTCAGCAAGAACTTCCTCAGGTGTCATGCTTGCAACAACGTCGCGAACAGCACCCATAAGAGTAAGTCGAACATCGTCGATAATACCATTCTTACCTCTTTCTTTGAATGAGATAATGGCAGTTTCAAGCTGAGCCTGGTCTCTCCTGTCAGGACGAATCTGAGCTGTCCAGTCAACAATAATCGGAACTGCTGTTTTTGTCATAATCTCATCTTCATCGGCAGGTACTGTAAGCATACAGAGATCGAAAAAATCCGCTTTCCGAATAATCGGAATCACGAAAGCACCACCAGAAATAATAACCTTAGGTTTCTTACCACCAGTAATGATAAGAGCTTTGTCAACGTCTGCAATGCGATACATGGACTTTGCAAGCAAAATAACTGCAACCAATACGACAAGTGCAATCACTATAGGAATAATAATAGATAAAATCGTCTGCATCATAATAATAAGCATCTCCCTTTGATTTAAATCAATATTTTCCACCACATTATTCTTTTGCTGTACAGAATAAAACTCTACTTTCAGATTATACCATATTTCTTGGCTTATGTAAACTTTTTTCAAAACTATTTAATGCCTAAAGGGACAGCTTGTCGTCCCTCTTGGCATAAAAACGAGAGCAACCACTCCTTCGTTTACTTCATCATTCAATTTATTTATTAATTTTTCAGTTATCATTAATACTTTATTTCCCATGGAAATTCTGGTATGTTTCCTATATTAAAATAATAATCTGGTAGATTTCCATTAAAAGATGGGATTACCCATAATGCCATAGTTTTTACATTAGCACCTCTTTTAGCTAATTCAGACTTTGCTCCAAATAGGTTTCTCCCAGTTTCAATAGAATCTTCAACTATTAAAACATTCTTATTTTCATAATTTAATTTATTTGCAATAAAAGTCTTTACTCCATCAGGTGATTTTTCTTGTGCTAATGATATTGATTTTTTTACATTTAAGCGCTGTGCGAGTAAGGCCGCAACAGTCCATCCGCCCTTAGGAATAGGTGCAATATATTCTATATTAAAGTTGCTTGAATTTATTTTGTTTGCGATATCCTCTATTATTTTATCAATTAAATCCCATGTAATTTTTTCTTCCATAAAAACTCCTTAAATCTGTTTTGTACTCCACTTTTACTGTATATCATATTATAATTTGTTTAATTGTTAATACATCCGTTACACATTCGCGCCATGATCGATTTTGTGCCATTTTAAATCTATCTTCTAGTAATCATTATTATATAAAAATATAGAACAACTTTCAATAAAATTGCTCTATATTTTACTAATGTAGTTTTGCCAAAAGCACCAAAATTCCCTGTCCCCTTTGGCATAAATTATATTATTTCTATATAAATTCCATTGTGAAAGTATTTTTCTAATATTTCTCCTGTATTCGCATCAATTATAATATAACTGTTCCCTACATCAAATTCTATCTTTTGACAAACTTTAGAATCGTAATAATATAATCTTCCTCTACAATTAACTTTATTGCTTCCATTTTTTACAATGTTATAATCATTTTCATTGTCATAGAAATATTTAGCCAATACATCTTTCGCTTCTACTAATGTCAACTTAAAACTAGTATCTTTTGGGTTCTCCCATGCAGTTATCATATCTCCATGTTTTTTACTAGTTACTCCTATTATATTATCAATTGCACCACTTTTTGAGCAATCGATATTTAATTCTGCACCATCAATTTGCATCATGCTATCCATTTGTGCAAGTCGATATGTTTTGGTCCCATTTTCAGATTTCATTGTTCTTAAATACAAAAAGCTTTTTTTAGGCATGGCAGATTGAATTGTACTCGAGCATTTTTCAAATATTAAATAGTCTTCATCAGATAATTCGTAATCGCGTTCATAGTATATTACATTATTTATGCTATTATATCTGACTTGCGTTAGATTTATTGTGCTATCGATATTTTCTATTTTAACTTGGTCATAATCTCTATTTGATCGTTTGTCTCCTTTTTGTGTTTTACTTAAAAATAAAATTAAAGCCACTACCACAATAACAATTAGAGCAATTACTATTAACAATTTTTTCTTCATTTAACTCTCTCACTTCTTTTTTCTCTACAATATTTTTATAATAAATTTCAGAAACTTTACGATACTAATTTTCTAAATCTTAGTCCTATTAAGTAGTATTTACTATCGCTTAATTTTTGTAAATCATTTTTAGTTACTGTTACCATTGCTACTACGTTTTTTAAGTTTTTTCATGATTTCTTTGCATTGTTTTCTACAATATCAAAGTTACCTTGTCCATTAGCCATTACTCTATTTTTATTTTGAATTTCT
>OIZL01001401.1_pt1 | contig 13091 bp, 9 predicted proteins | sample 1588541 | NCBI WGS metagenome assembly OIZL01 (sample SAMN03283285) | human gut metagenome | biome: human-associated habitat; material: feces | host: Homo sapiens | place: Peru | collected 2012 | reverse complement strand
GGCACGGGTGTTTCCGGCGGCGAGGAGGGTGCTCTCAAGGGCCCGAGCATGATGCCCGGCGGCTCGCCCGCCGCATGGCCGAGCGTGAAGCCCATATTCCAGGCGATCTGCGCCAAGGTCGAGGACGGCACTCCCTGCTGCGATTGGGTCGGCGAGAACGGCGCGGGTCACTTTGTCAAAATGGTTCACAACGGCATCGAATACGGCGATATGCAGCTCATCTGCGAGGCTTATCAGCTCATGCGCGACCTGCTCGGCATGAGCGCCGACGAGATGCACGAGGTCTTTGCCAAGTGGAATACCGAGGAGCTTGACAGCTACCTCATCGAGATAACCTCGGATATCCTTGCATATAAGGACACCGACGGCAAGCCCATAGTCGATAAGATACTCGACACCGCGGGGCAGAAGGGCACGGGCAAATGGACGGGCATCGCCGCCCTGGACGAGGGCATCCCCCTCACCCTTATCGCCGAGGCCGTATTCTCAAGGTGCCTGAGCGCCATGAAAGAGGAAAGAGTCGGCGCCTCCAAGGTGCTTCACGGCCCGAAGCCCGAATTCAGCGGCGACAGGGAGCAATTCATAAACGATATCAAAAACGCGCTCTTTGCGGCGAAGATAGTTTCCTACGCTCAGGGCTACACCCTCATGCGCTCGGCCGCAAAGACATATAATTGGAATCTCAACTACGGCGGCATCGCCCTTATGTGGAGAGGCGGCTGCATTATCAGGAGCATTTTCCTCGGCAAGATAAAGGAAGCCTTTGACAATGACCCCGCCCTGACCAACCTGCTGCTCGACCCCTATTTCAAGGACGTTATGGAGAGCGCGCAGGCGGGCTGGAGGCGCGTTTGCGCCGCCGCAATAACCAACGGCATTCCTCTGCCCGCAATGACGGCGGCCCTCAACTACTATGACGGCTACCGCTGCGAGAATCTGCCCGCTAACCTGCTTCAGGCTCAGCGCGACTATTTCGGCGCTCACACCTACGAGAGAGTTGACCGTGCGAGGGGCGAATTCTTCCACACCAACTGGACGGGCGAGGGCGGCGACACCGCCGCAACGCAGTATAACGCTTAACGCATTAGCGAGGTGCTTAAAATGGAGCTTAATATCAAAAAAGATTATTCATGGGCAATAGTCGTGCCCACCAGCATGGGCGTTCGCATCTGCCCGGCGGAGGGTCAGCCCGTCGCCGCGAGCGATGTGTTCAGAATGCAGGCGACAAGCGCCGAGACCAATGTTGCGAGCATCGCTTCATACCTCGGCATGCCCGTCAAGGTGCTCACCACCTTCGTCAAGGGCAGCCCGATTGCGGCGTTTATCAAGCAAAATCTGCGCTCAAGGGGTATGACCTTTGAGGGCAGGGAGGTCGAGCAGGGCGGCCCGTGGGGCTACCGCCATCAATTCAATATCGCCGACTCCGGCTTCGGCCTGCGCGCGCCGCGCGTATGGAACGATCGCGCCGGGGAGGTCGGCCGGACGCTGAACGCCGAGGAGTTCGACATGGATCGCATCTTCGGACAAGAGGGCGTCGGTATCCTGCATCTGTCCGGTCTGATCGCGGCGATGAGCCACGAAACGACGCAGTGCTGCCTTGCGCTGGCGCGAGCGGCGAAGCGGTACGGCACGCTCGTTTCCTTCGACCTGAACTACCGCGCTTCGTTCTGGGCGGGACGGGAGGAGGAGCTGTCGGCGGCGTTCGCAGAGATCGCCTCTCTGGCCGATATCCTCGTCGGCAACGAGGAGGATTTCCAGCTCTGCCTCGGCTTCCAAGGCCCGGAGGCGGGCGGCAAGGAGCTGTCCTCGAAGCTCGAATCCTTCCAGGCCATGATTTCGCAGGTGAAGGAAAAATATCCCAACGCGCGGATGTTTGCCACGACGCTGCGGCAGGTCGTTTCGGCCAACGAGCATCTCTGGGGCGCCATCCTGCTGGCAGATGACAAGTGGTATGTCGAAGAGCCGCGCACCATTCAGGTCATGGACCGCATCGGCGGCGGCGACGGCTTCTCCGGCGGCCTGCTGTACGGCGTACTGAACGGCTGGGAGCCGGAGCGCTGCCTGCAATTCGGCTGGGCCTCCGGCGTGCTGGCCGCGTCGAGCCTCAACGATTACGCCGAACCGGCGGACGAAAAGCAGATCTGGGACATTTACAAGGGCAATGCCCGCGTACAGCGATAAGGAGAAATCATCATGAAAAAAGCAGACATCGGCCTGATCGGGCTTGCCGTTATGGGCGAGAATCTGGCCATGAATATGGAGTCCAAGGGCTTCACCGTGGCGGTCTACAACCGGACGACGGAAAAGGTGGACCGCTTTGTTTCCGGCAGAGCCGCGGGCAAGAACGTCATCGGCTGCCACAGCTTGGAGGAGCTGGTCGCGAACCTCGCCTCGCCCCGTAAGGTCTTTATGATGGTCAAGGCAGGACAGGCCGTGGACGATATGATCGACCGGCTGCTGCCGCTGCTGGACGACGGCGACATTCTGATCGACGGCGGCAACTCGCATTTCCCCGACACCATCCGCAGAACGGCCTACGTCGAATCGAAGGGCAAGCGCTACGTTGGCACCGGCGTGTCCGGCGGCGAGGAGGGCGCTTTGAAGGGCCCCAGCATGATGCCCGGCGGCAGCCCGGAGGCGTGGCCCTATGTCAAGCCGATCTTTCAGGCGATCTGCGCCAAGGTCGAGGACGGCTCGCCGTGCTGCGACTGGGTCGGTGAGAACGGCGCGGGCCATTTCGTGAAAATGGTACACAACGGCATCGAATACGGCGATATGCAGCTCATCTGCGAGGCCTATCAGCTCATGCGCGACCTGCTCGGTATGAGCGACGACGAGATGCACGAGGTGTTCGCGCAGTGGAACAAGACGGAGCTGGATTCCTATCTGATCGAGATCACCCGCGATATTCTGGCCTATAAGGACACCGACGGCAGCCCGATCGTCGAGAAAATCCTCGACACCGCCGGACAGAAGGGCACCGGCAAGTGGACCGGTATCGCCGCGCTGGACGAGGGCGTGCCGCTGACGCTCATCGGCGAGGCGGTGTTCTCTCGCTGCCTGTCGGCGATGAAGGAAGAACGCGTCGCGGCGGCAAAGGCCTACGGCCGCACCGTCCCGGCTTTTACCGGCGACAAGGCTGCGATGGTCGAGGCCATTCGGCAGGCACTGTATGCCTCCAAGATCATTTCCTATGCGCAGGGCTATACGCTGATGCGCACGGCGGCCAAGACCTACGGCTGGAACCTCAATTACGGCGGCATTGCGCTGATGTGGCGCGGCGGCTGCATCATTCGTTCCGTGTTCCTCGGCAAGATTAAGGAGGCCTATGACAATAACCCGGAGCTTTCCAATCTGCTGCTGGACCCGTATTTCAAGACGACGATCGAGGCGCTGGTCCCCGCGTGGCGGACCGTCGCGGCGGCTGCGGTGCAGTACGGCGTTTCCGCCCCGGCGATGGCCTCCGCGCTGTCCTATTTCGACGGCTATACAACCGAGCGCCTGCCGGCCAACCTTTTGCAGGCGCAGCGTGATTACTTCGGCGCACATACCTACGAGCGGCTCGACAGCCCGCGCGGACAGTTCTTCCACACGAACTGGACCGGCCACGGCGGCGACACCGCAGCCAGCACCTACAATGCTTGATTACCGGCTGATCGCGCTGGACCTCGACGGGACGCTGCTGGATTCGCAGAAACGGCTCAGCCCGGCCAATGCGGCGGCGCTGGCCGCCGCTGCCGAGCGCGGGATACAGATCGTGCCGACGACCGGGCGCTTTTTTGAGGGAATGCCGGAGGTCATTCGGTCGCTTCCGTATCTGCGCTACGCCATTACCATCAACGGTGCACAGGTGCAGGACATTCAGAACGGCGAGGTTCTCTATCGCGCGGAGCTGCCGTGGCGGCGGGCGGTGGAGATCATGGCGTATCTCGATACGCTGCCGGTCATTTACGACTGCTACGCCGCGAACTGGGGCTGGATGACCCGCGCAATGCAGGAGCGGGCGGACGACTTTGTGCCGGACGCGCACTATCGAAAGATGATCCGCGCCCTGCGGACCCCGGTCGAGGAGCTGAAGCAGTATCTAACCGAGCGCGAAATGGATGTACAGAAGCTTCAGCTCTTTACTCCCGACCCGTCGCAGCGTCCGGCGCTGATAGCGGAGCTGGAGCGGCGCTTTCCGGATATCGTTGCCTCCTCGTCAATTCCGAACAACGTGGAGATCAACGCGGCGGGGGCGAACAAGGGGGCTGCGATCCGGGCGCTGGCCGAGCATCTGGGCCTGACGATGGCGCAAACGGTGGCCTTCGGCGACGGCAGCAACGATTTGAGTATGATCTGCGACTGCGGCCTCGGCGTGGCAATGGCGAACGCCTGCGATGCTGTGCTGTCCGCTGCAAACCGCGTCACCGCCTCCTGCGACGAGGACGGCGTGGCGCTTGTACTCAACGAGATATTGAAATCATAGAAAGGTCGATGAACAATGAAACTTCCCCTGAATACGGATTTGAACGGTAAAGTCGCGGTCGTAACCGGCGCGGGCGGCGTTCTTTGCGGAATGTTTGCCAGGGTGTTGGCGCAGGCGGGCGCAAAGGTCGCCCTGCTGGACCTCAACGAAGAAGCGGCGCAGAAGGTCGCCGACGAGATCACTGCCGGCGGCGGCGCCGCCAAGGCCTACAAGTGCAACGTGCTGGATAAGGAGTCGATGGAAGCCTGCCATCAGGCGGTTGTGAACGATCTCGGCCTTTGTGACATTCTGCTCAACGGCGCGGGCGGTAACAACCCCAGAGCGACGACCGACAAGGAATACTATGAGGCCGGCGATCTGGATGCGGGAACCAAGAGCTTCTTCGATCTGGAGCAGAAGGGCGTGGAGTTCGTGTTCAATCTGAACTTCATCGGCACGCTCGTCCCGACACAGACCTTTGCCAAGGATATGCTCGGCCGCGAGGGCTGCAATATCCTGAACATTTCGTCCATGAACGCCTATCGTGCGCTGACGAAGATCCCGGCGTACTCCGGCGCAAAGGCGGCGATTTCCAACTTTACCCAGTGGCTCGCTGTGCATTTCTCCAAGGTCGGCATCCGCGTCAACGCGCTTGCCCCCGGCTTCTTCTCGACAAAGCAGAATGCAAGCCTGCTCTGGAACCCCGACGGCACTCCGACGGCCCGTACCGGCAAGATTCTGGCCGCGACTCCGATGGGCCGCTTTGGCGAGGCCGAGGAGTTGGTTGGCGCACTGCTGTTCCTGCTCAATAATGAAGCCGCGTCGTTCATTACCGGCGTGGTACTCCCTGTAGACGGCGGCTTCTCTGCGTATTCCGGCGTCTGACAATTCTCTTATGCGCCCCGCCGCCTTCCCCTTTCAGGCGGGGCGCAATTTTGCGTACTTGGAGGAACTTATGGAATTATTCGTTAAAGAACAAAACGGACAGGGCCTGTCCCTGCCGGAGATCGAGGCGGCGCTGCTGAAGGCGCTGGAGGGCCGCGAGCTGCACAAGGTCCTGATCATTCCGCCGGACTTTACACGCTTTCATTCGCAGGCGGGCCTCATCACACAAATTTACTACCGCGAATTGACCGCGCGCGGCGTACAGGTGGACATTCTGCCCGCGCTCGGCACGCATGAGCCGGTTTCCGAGGCGCAGTGGAACGTCATGTTCGCCGGGATTCCCTACGATGCTATGCTGGTCCACGACTGGCGGCACGATGTGGTCAAGATCGGCGAGGTTCCGGCGGCCTATCTGGAGGAGATCACGGAGGGCCTGTGGCATGAGCCGGTCAGCGTCGAGATCAACCGCCGCATCATGGACGAGCGCTACGACCTCATCGTTTCGCCGGGACAGGTCGTGCCGCACGAGGTTATCGGCATGGCCAATCACTCCAAAAATCTCTTTGTCGGCGTCGGCGGCAGCGATATGATTAACAAGTCCCACATGGTCGGAGCGGTCTACGGCATGGAACGCATGATGGGGAAGGATGATACGCCCGTGCGCAAGATCTTTGACTACGGCATGGAGCATTTCCTCAAGGCTCGCCCCATTCTCTTTGTCCTAACGGTCTGCACGGCCCCGCAGGGCGAAAGTGTTATGCACGGCCTGTTCATCGGCGAGGGCCGGAGCTGCCTGACCGAGGCCGTAAAGCTGGCGCAGGAGAAAAATATCGACTTCGTGGAACACGGCATTCAGAAATGCGTCGTGTATCTTGACCCGACGGAGTTCAAGTCCACATGGCTCGGCAACAAGTCCGTTTACCGGACCCGCATGGCCATTGCCGACGGCGGCGAGCTGATCGTCCTTGCACCCGGTGTTTCCAAGTTCGGCGAGGATGAGCAGGTGGACAAGCTGATTCGGAAATACGGCTACCATGGCCGTCTGCACACACTCGAAGAATTTAACAAGCCGGAAAATCAGGACCTGCGCGACAATATGGGCGCTGCGGCCCATTTGATTCACGGCTCGTCCGACGGCCGCTTCTCCATTACCTACGCCGTAAAGGACATCACGCAGGCGGAGATCGAGAGCGTCGGCTTCCGCGCGGCGGATTATGACGAAACGGCGAAGAAATACGACCCGGAAAAGCTGCATTACGGATATAATACGGTGGGCGGCGAAGAAATTTATTATATTCCGAACCCGGCCCTCGGCCTTTGGATTAACAAGGAAAAATTCTGAACGGACAGGAAAGGAGAATGCGTGATATGACACAACGAAAGGTACGTACCGGCGTGATCGGCTGCGGCAAGGTCGGGCATTTCCATGCCGATTGCTACGCAAAAAGTCCGCTGAGCGAGTTTGCGGGCGTTTACAGCCGGAATTATGAAAAGGCTGCGGCCTTTGCGGCGCAGTACGGCGTAAAGGCCTACCATTCCGTCGAGGAAATGGCTGCCGACGGTGTTGAGGCCGTTTCTATCTGCACGCCGCATCCGCAGCATCGGGGCGTTGCCGTCGAGGCGGCGCAGCGAGGGATGCATCTGCTGATCGAAAAGCCGGTAGCCTCGTCGCTGGAGGATTGCGACGCGATTTTAGATGCGGTCCATGCCGCCGGTGTGATCGGCAGCACGGTCTGCCAGCGCCGGTTTTACGAGCCGTCGAAGCGCATCCGCGCTGCGATCGACGCGGGCAAGCTCGGAGCACCGATCTTGGGTACGGTTTCCATGTATGGCTGGCGTGGGATGGACTATTACTCGGCTGACCCGTGGCGCGGCACATGGGAAGGCGAGGGCGGCGGCGTGCTGGTCAATCAGGCCCCCCACCAGATCGACCTGCTGCTGTGGTACATGGGCGAGGTCGAGGAGGTCTACGGCGCGTGGGCGACGCTCAACCACCCGAAGCTGGAGGTTGAGGACACCGCCGTCGCGGTGATTCGCTTCAAAAGCGGCGCACTCGGCACCATCGTGGTCAGCAATTCGCAGAATCCGGCGCTTTACGGCAACGTTCATGTCCACGGCTCGAACGGTGCGTCCGTCGGTGTGCAGACCGACGGCGGCAGTATGTTTATCGCGGGCATGAGCCAAATCACCGAGCCGCCGGTGCTGGATCTGTGGACGGTTCCGGGTGAGCAGGAGCTTCTGCCGGAGCTGGTGCGGCAGGACAGCGAGGCCTTCCTCGGTCTGCCGGACTTTATGCACCATTATCATTTGGAGCAGGTCAACGACTTCCTTGGCGCAATTTTGGAAGGGCGCAGGCCGCTCATCACACTGGAGGACGGGCGAAAGACGGTTGAGCTATTTACGGCAATCTATCGCTCGAACCGCGACCGGATGCCGGTGCGCTTCCCGCTCAAGCCGGAAAACGGCACGGACTTTGACGGCCGCCTCGCGGCGAAGAAATAAGGAGGAAAAACTATGGAACAGGTAAAGCTGAGTTGTCTGCCGGTTTCGCTGTTTCCGGAGATCACGAGCGGGAAAATGACCGTCCCGCAGTGGGCGGCGGAGGCAAAAAAGCTCGGACTGGACGGCTTTGACATCAGCGTGATGTTTTTGAAGAATCATACGCCCGTCTATCTGCGTGGGCTGAAGGAGCAGCTTGCGGAGGTGGGGCTTCCCATCGCGATGGCCTGCACGTACCCGGATTTTTCCAATCCCGACGCGGTACAGCGGCGGCGCGAGCTGGATTACCTGCGCTATGACATTGCGATCTGCGCGGAGCTGGGTGTGAAGAATCTGCGCGTGCTGGCGGGACAGGCCCGGCCGGGCCTGGAGCGAGAGCAGGCGGTGCAGTGGGCCGTGGAGGGCCTGCGCGAGGCGGCGGCGACGGCCGACGCTTACGGCCTACAGCTCGTCTATGAGGACCATGCCAAGCCCGGTGCGTGGGATTATATCGATTTCAGCTTCCCGCCGGATATTTTCCTTGAAATCTGTGCAGGGCTGCGCGGCACGTCCGTCGGCGTGAACTTCGACACGGCGAACATCGTCGCGGCAGGCTGGGATGTCATGCCGGTTCTGGAGCAGGTTGCGGACAAAATTCGCACCGTCCACGTCGCCGATACGGCGGAAAAGGGCGTGTTCGCGCCGGTGCTGATCGGCACGGGAGCAACGCCGCTGCATGATATTTTCGCGTATCTGAAGCGGCGCGGCTTTGATGGCTGGCTGTGCATCGAGGAGGCCAGCAATATGGGCCTCGCCGGTGTGGCCAAGGCCGTAGAAAACACCCGCCGCCTCTGGGAGGAAGCATAAAATTCAAGAAGCCGGGCCAAGCCCGGCTTCTTTGCGTGTTTTGCGAAATGAAGGGATTGATTCTTTTCTCATCGCATGATACAATTAAAATTCCACGTGGCATCGGCGGCTTCGCGGCACCGGAAACAAAGAACCCTCTGGTAGCAGGAAAGGATTACCGAAAAATGGGAATATTTGACTTAATCATGACGGCCATTGCACTGTCAATGGACGCATTTGCTGTGTCAATCGGCAAGGGCCTGTCGGTCAAGACGCTGCGGCTGCGGCATAGCCTTATTGCCGGCGCGTATTTCGGCGGCTTTCAGGCACTGATGCCGCTGCTCGGCTATCTGCTGGCCAGCACCTTTGCCGGTTACATACAGCGCTTTGACCACTGGATCGCCTTTGCACTGCTGGCGCTCATCGGCGCGAACATGATCCGCGAGGCCCTGAGCGGCGGGGACGAGGAAAGTAACGCGTCCTTCGGCGTAAAAACCATGCTGCTGCTGGCGCTGGCGACGAGCATCGACGCACTGGCGACGGGCGTGACCTTTGCAATGACACAGACGAATATCTGGTTTGCCATTGCCATAACCGGCACGACGACCTTCCTGTTTTCAGCGGCGGGCATCAAGATCGGCAACGTGTTCGGCAACAAGTACCGCTCCAAGGCCGAGCTGCTGGGCGGCGTTATCTTGATTTTAATGGGCACGAAAATTCTCATCGAGCATCTGCTGGGGTGACGGGCGATGGAGTACTGGGACGTTTATGATGTGCATCGCCGCCCATTGGGCAAGCTCCATCTGCGCGGCAAGCCGATGCCGCATGGGGAGTACCATCTGATTGTATTCGTCTGGGTGGTCAACTCCGCGGGACAGCTTCTGCTGACGAAGCGTTCGCCGGAAAAGGAGCATTACCCCAATCTCTGGGAGAATACCGGCGGCGCAGTGCTGGCCGGGGAAACCAGCCGGCAGGGAATTCGCCGGGAGCTGCTGGAGGAAACCGGTATTCCGGCGGCAGAGGACGAGTTTGAATTCCTCATCACGAAGGTCGGCCGGACTTGGATCGCCGATACGTATCTGCTGCGGCGCGACGTGCCGCTGGAGGATATTCGTCTTCAGCCCGGTGAAACCTGCGACGCGCAGTGGGTCACACGGGCGCAGTTCGACGCGCTCATCGCCCGGAACGCCGTGGCAAAGCCCGATGTCGAGCGCTTTGCGCTGGTCGAACAGCAGCTGCGCGGACTGTTTTGGTAAATAACAGAGCAAAACTGCCGGACGGCGCGGGAAAATCCGCATCGTCCGGCAGTTTTTTCGTTAAAAACGGAATTTTTTGGAAAAATCCATTGACGCAAAAAAAAAGATGTGCTATAATGGTTCCCTAAACTGCGGGAATATCGCCAAGCACACTTTTCCACCATCTTGTTTCCATTATACCACTCTGGTGGAGCGTTTGCAAGAGAAAAATGCGATAAACTGTCAACGCATCCGCGTGTATCACACACAGGACGGATTCCCGCCGCCTCGGTTCGTGCAACACACATCCCATATTCGAGAAAGGCTGTGATGACCTAATATGCAAGTTCAGGACGTGAAGTTCGGCAAGACGGAGCGAAAGAGCTACGCGAAGTATCAGGAGCTTCTGCAAATGCCCAACCTTCTGAAAATCCAGAAGGACTCCTACCAGTGGTTCCTAGACGAGGGCCTGCATGAGGTGTTCCGCGACGTCGCCGCGATCACCGACTACACCGGCAATCTGGAGCTGTCGTTCCTCGACTATTCGCTCGACGAGAAGCCCAAGTACACCGTCGAGGAGTGCAAGGAGCGCGACGCCACCTATGCAAAGCCCATCAAGGTCCGCGTCCGCCTGCTCAATAAGCAGACCGGCGAGATCAAGGACCAGGAAATTTTCATGGGCGATTTCCCGCTGATGACCAACGGCGGTACGTTCGTCATCAACGGTGCGGAGCGCGTTATCGTTTCGCAGATCGTGCGTTCGCCCGGTATGTACTACGGCGACACCGTGGACAAGGCCGATCAGCACGTTTATACCGCGACGGTCATTCCGTACCGCGGCGCGTGGCTGGAATATGAAACCGACCTGCAAAACTGCTTCTACGTCCGCATTGATAAGAACCGCAAGCTGCCGATCACCTGCCTGATCCGCGCCCTCGGCGTGGAGACGGACGGCCAGATTCTGGAGCTGTTCGGCGAGGACGAGCGCATCAAGGCGACGCTGGAAAAGGACCCCTGCAAGACCCGCGAGGACAGCCTGCTGGAAATCTACCGCCGTCTGCGTCCGGGCGAGCCGCCCACGGTCGAAAGCGCTGCGTCGTATCTGGACGGGCTGTTCTTCGACCCGCGCCGCTATGACGTTTCCAAGGTCGGCCGCTATAAGTTCAATAAGAAGCTCGACATCTGGAGCCGCCTGAGCGGTCAGGAGCTGGCCGAGCCGGTCGCCGACCCGCGCACGGGCGAGATCCTTGCCATGCCCGGCGAGGTCCTCAGCCGCGACAGAGCCAAGCAGCTCTCCGCACGCGGCGTGTGCGAGGCGGTCATCACGGTCAATGGCAAGAACCATAAGGTGTTCTCGAACTTCATGGTGGACATGAAGAATTTCGTCGATTTCGACCCCGCGCAGTACGGCATCAAGGAAAAGGTCTGCCGCAGTGTTCTGTTTGAAATGCTCGACACCGTGCCCGCCGACGGCTGGGAGGACGCGATCGAGGAGCGCCGGGACGACCTGATCCCGAAGCACATCACCCATGACGATATCCTTGCCTCTATCAACTATCTGAACTGCGTCGTCTGCGGCGCAGGCACGACCGACGATATCGACCATCTGGGCAACCGCCGCCTGCGCTGCGTGGGCGAGCTGCTGCAAAACCAGTTCCGCGTCGGCTTCACCCGTCTGGAGCGCGTTATCCGCGAGCGCATGACGGTGCAGGATCTCGATACCGTCACCCCGCAGAACCTTATCAACATCCGTCCTGTCACGGCGGTCATCAAGGAGTTCTTCGGCTCCTCCCCGCTGTCGCAGTTCATGGATCAGAATAACCCCCTTGCCGAGCTGACCCACAAGCGCCGCCTCTCCGCCCTCGGCCCCGGCGGCCTGAGCCGCGAGCGCGCTTCGTTCGACGTCCGCGACGTTCACTACAGCCACTACGGCCGTATGTGTCCGATCGAAACGCCGGAAGGTCCGAACATCGGCCTGATCAACTATCTGGCCAGCTTCGCGCAGATCAATGAATACGGCTTCGTCGAGGCTCCGTACCGCAAGGTCGAGCGCATCTACGACGAAAACGGCAAGTACACCGGCTCCCGCTTGACCGATACGATCGAGTATATGGCCGCCGATGTCGAGGACGATTACCACATCGCACAGGCCAAGGAGCCGGTCGATGAGAACGGTATGCTCCTCAATACCCGCATTACCTGCCGCCACCGCGACGAGATCATCGCCGTGGACCGCGAGGTCATTGACTATCTCGACGTTTCGCCGAAGATGATGACCTCCATCGCGACGGCGTTCATCCCGTTCCTTCAGAACGACGACGCGAACCGCGCTTTGATGGGCGCGAACATGCAGCGTCAGGCCGTGCCGCTGATGGTTACGGAGGCCCCGATCGTTGCTACCGGCATCGAGCAGAAGTGCGCCGTGGACTCCGAGGTCTGCATCAAGGCCGAGGGCGACGGCACCGTCGTTCGCGTCGCCGCCGATTCCGTTTCCATCCGTTATGATAACGGCGAATTGAAGGACTATAAGCTGACGAAGTTTGCCCGCTCCAACCAGGGCACCTGCGTCAACCAGCGCCCGATCGTGACCGTGGGCGAACGCGTGACGTTCAATCAGGTCGTGGCCGACGGTCCCGCCTGCTCACAGGGCGAGATCGCGCTGGGCAAGAACGTCCTGATCGGCTTCGTCACCTGGGAAGGCTACAACTACGAGGACGCCATCCTGCTCAATGAACGTCTGGTGCGCGAGGATGTGTTCACCTCCATCCATATCGAGGAGCATGAAACAGAAGCCCGCGACACGAAGCTCGGACCGGAAGAGATCACGCGCGACATCCCCAACGTCGGCGAGGATACCCTCAAGGACCTCGACGAGGACGGCGTGATCCGCATCGGTGCGGAGGTCAAGTCCGGCGACTATCTGGTCGGCAAGGTCACGCCGAAGGGCGAAACCGAGCTGACCGCCGAGGAGCGCCTGCTGCGCGCCATTTTCGGCGAAAAGGCCCGCGAGGTCCGCGACACCTCCCTGAAGGTTCCGCACGGCGAGGCCGGTATCGTTGTGGATGTCAAGGTCTTTACCCGCCACAACGGCGATGAGCTGGCCCCCGGCGTCAACAAGGTCGTCCGCGTTTATATTGCGCAGAAGCGGAAGATTTCCGTCGGCGATAAGATGGCCGGCCGCCACGGCAACAAGGGCGTCG
>OIZL01001400.1_pt1 | contig 13106 bp, 14 predicted proteins | sample 1588541 | NCBI WGS metagenome assembly OIZL01 (sample SAMN03283285) | human gut metagenome | biome: human-associated habitat; material: feces | host: Homo sapiens | place: Peru | collected 2012 | reverse complement strand
TGCATCTATTAAACAACCCTTTGAAGTATATAAAATAATGCCTAACGGTGATTTAGAAGGATACGTAATATTTGATTTTAAATATAGCATTACTGAAAAAGATAAAGTATTAGTGGATTTCTTAGTATCATTTTTAAATAATTATTTTGAAAGCAATTAATGTAAAGTTTTGTCTAATTTTGTGAGAATTTGTAAATATAGTTTACTACTTGTAATTATATGTGTTATATTTTAATTGTTGTGCAGAAGTAAAAAATTCTTATGAAAGGAAAAAAGAAACTATGCACCGAGTTGAAAATAGTAGTAAAAGATTTTTATTAGAAATAATATTTTTCTTACTTCTATTATTTTGTACAATTTTTATATATTTTGAAAATTATATGATAATAGATGCAATGTATTTTACAGTAGTGTTAGTATTACTTATTAGATTTATATTTTTGAAATTATATCATTAATTAAAAGATTATGATATAATTTTTTTGTATATAAGAAAAGTGAAATAAAATTAAAAATAAACGATAAAAACTAAAAGAACATTATGGTGGATATTACATAAATTTAATTATATTTAAAATAAAAATTTGAAACTTATTAATTTTTGTTCTTTTGTTATAATGGAGGTGTCATATTTGTTAATAGATTCGCATTGTCATATTTTGAGTTCAGAGTATAAGAATCCAAAAGATATAATAGAAAATAGTAAGCTATGTGGTGTAGATAAAATGATTATTAATGGATTCGATTTAGAAAGTAGTAGGGAAGCTATTACATTAGCTAACAATTATGATTACGTATATGCATCTATTGGTATAGGACCTGAAAATATTGATAATATATGTGAGAATGACTTCTTAGAATTTGAAAAATTAATAAATAAAGGTAAAATAGTTGCTATAGGTGAAATAGGTCTTGATTATTATTGGACTAAAGAAAATAAGGAAAAACAAATATATGTATTTGAAAATATGTTAGCTTTAGCTAAAAAATATAATTTACCTGTTATAGTACATTGTAGGCAGGCAATAAAAGATACGTATGAATTATTAAAGAAATATAAAATAAATGGTATATTACATTGCTTTTCGGGTAGTGCAGAGTCTGCAAAGGAATTTATTAAATTAGGTTTTTTAATTGGAATAGGGGGAGTAGTTACGTTCAAAAATGCTAAGGAGATAAAAGAGATTGTAAAAGAAATAGATTTAAGTAATATTTCTCTAGAAACAGATAGTCCTTATTTATCACCAGAACCCTTAAGAGGAAAGGTTAATGTACCTAAAAATATAATATACATAGCAAGAAAAATTGCTGAGTTAAAAAGTGTTAGTTTAAAAGAGGTTTTAGAGATAACTTCTTCCAATGTGACCAGTAAATTTGACTTATAAGTGTATTTATGGTAGAATTAAGACCGAATCTTAAAAGATTTATGAGGTGGAAAAGTGAAAAATTTAAATAGAAAAATTAAATTTGCCATAATCATTTCATGTATTTGTTTAGTGGCACTAATTTGTTTTTCAAAAGTAGGAATATTATTTACGTCAAGTAATGATAATATTATAACTGTTTCAACTACTAATAAAACTTTTGATCCAAAAAGTTATGTTGCTTCTGTAACTAGCATAAATAAAGAGAAACATATAGAAACTAGTACAACAGAAACAACAATAAGTACAACAACGAATAGTACTACTACAACAATTCAAACTACAACTACAACGGTGCAGACAACTACATTACCAGCTAATGATTGGACCGGGGATGTTTTATCTAAAAGTAAAGGTGCAATATATGGGCCATCTGGTAAAGAGACATATTATAATTTAGATATGTCTGGGGTTGTTAGGGCAATGAGATATGCTGGTTACTCTGAAGAGGAATACCCATATTGGGTTCGTGAAGATGGCGTTAAAATGCTAGGTAGTTATGTTATGGTAGCTGCAAATTATGAAATTCGTCCAAAAGGAACTATAATACAAAGCTCACTTGGATATGCAATAGTTTGTGATACTGGGGGTTTCGCTAGAAATAATCCAACACAATTAGATATTGCTGTTTCATGGAGATAATAAAAAAGAAACAAATAATAAGCTTATGGTTTAATTATTTGTTTTTTAGATTAGAGGTTACATATGAATACAAAACAAATATTACAAAGTAACAATTTTAAATTTAAAAAAAAGTTTGGACAAAACTTTTTATTAGATGATAATATACTAAATAACATAGTATCACTAGGTAGTTTAGATGATGATACACTAGTAATTGAAATTGGAGTTGGAGCTGCTGCACTTACTAAGAAAACTAGTAAAAAAGCAGGATATGTATTAGGTTATGAAATAGATAGTACCCTAAAAGAACCGTTAAATGAAATTTTAAAAGATTATAATAATATAAATATTATATATGATGATTTTTTAAATAGAAACATAAAAGAAGATATAAAAAAATATAATTATAAAAAAATAGTAGTAGTAGCAAATTTACCATACTATATAACAACTCCTATAATAACTAAATTTATAGAAGAAAAAATAGATGTATCTAGTATAATAGTAATGGTACAAAATGAAGTTGCAAATAGGTTTTCTGCATCAGTTAAGACAAAAGAATATAATTCTCTTACTATATTTTTAAATTACTACTTTAATATTAAAAAAGCATTTTTTGTTTCAAGAAACGTTTTTTACCCAAAACCAAATGTTGATTCTGCAGTAGTAGTATTTACCAAGAAAGAAGATAAGCTTTATGTAAAAGATGAAGATAAATTCTTTAAATTAGTAAAAGATTCTTTTAAACAAAAAAGAAAAACATTAAAAAATAATTTAAAAGACTATAATTTAGAAAATATAAATAGTACTTTAAAAAAATATAATAAGGATATAAATTGCAGGGCAGAGAGTATTACAATAGAAGAATTTGCTGATATATCAAATAATTTAAATTAAAATTAAACAGTAATGTTTAGTTTTTTTTTTACATATAATTTCTTAGGTGATAAATATGTTTAAAATAAATGATTTAGTTTCTAGAAAATCTCATGGCAATGATGTTGTATTTAAAATAGTTGAAATAGATGGTGAAATAGCATATTTAACTGGAATAGATATTAGATTATGTGCTGATAGTTTTTTAGATGACTTAGTTCTAGTAGATAGATTATCTAACAGTGATGATAATTTTTATAAAAAAATAAACGAAATAAGGAATTTTTCACGAAGTGATTATTTTTATTTGCCAGGTAAAATACTTCACATAGATGGGGATAAGGAGTATTTAGATAGATGTTTAGAATTTTATAAAAAAGCTAATGTTTTAGCATTTGGAGTATATTCTCCAGAAAATAAAATGCCAGAAAATATAGAAAAGTATTTGGAAGATATTAATCCAGATATTGTTGTTATAACAGGACACGATTCCAAAATAAAAAATAATTCTACATATTTTTGTGAAGCTGTTAAGGTATGCAGAAAATATCAAAAAGATTATGATAAATTAATAGTTATCGCAGGAGCTTGCCAATCAGAATATGAAAATCTTATAAAATCAGGAGCTAATTTTGCTTCTAGTCCTAAAAAAATTAATATACATGCACTTGATCCAGCTATAATAGCACTTTGTCTTAGTTTAACTGATAAGGATAATGAAATAGATTTGTTATCTCTTTTAGATAAAACTAGTAATGGTAAAGATGGCTTTGGTGGTGTAAAAACAAAAGGTGTTATGACAACGGGATATCCAAGATAAGGAGGAGTAATGATACAAGAAATAAAAAAATCAGTTTCATTATTAAAGGGTAAAAAAATAAAGATTTCTGTTGATGTAGGAAGAAATAAAAATGAAATATATGAGGGATATATAGAGTCAGTTTATAACAATATCTGGACATTTAAAACATCTATTGATGTAAAAAGTTTTGGTTATAATGATATATTAATTGGCAATGTTGTAATAAGTTCATAATATATGAGCTTTTTTTATTTGTCTTATTGCATTTTTATTTCATTTATGGTTAAATTAAGATGTATAAGATTATGATGGAGGGCTCTATTATGAAACAAAATAAAGTAAATTTCCAAAAAATTAAAGATTGGTTTATTATTCAAAGAATAAGACTGCTTAATTTCATAAAAGAACATAAATATGTTTCTGCAGGAATAGGTGTTTTTCTTGCAACCTGTATAATAGTTATTGTTGCATTTGCAAGTGACACAGATCCTTATGAAGGGAAAATAACTGTTGAAGAAAGTAGTGTATCTGTATCAAATTTATCTAAAGATAATACAGATAATACTTATAATGCAGACAGTTTTACGCAAGTTTCATATAAGGTATCTTTTAAGTTAGCTTGTGCTAGTTGTGAAACAGAAAAGCCTACAAATAGAAGTGTTATTATAACTGCGTCAATACCTAGTAATATAGATGCTAGTTGGGTTGCTCCAGATGATTTAGATGCTAAATTAAGTGTGGAAGAAAAAGATGATTATAATACACTAACTATAAATATGTTTGATGTGGATGTTTCTGATGCTATTATAGAGAAAATTATTTATTTAGATATTAAGAATGTATCTAATGAAACTGTACTAAAACCTACCATAAATATTAAAGAGTCAACGGCTCAAAGTGAAACATCTATAGATACTAGTAAAACACAAATAAAAGTTTCAAGTGAAGAATTATCGTTAACATCAAAAATCATAACGGGTTATAAATATAAAGATGATTCTTATAATTACGCACCATTTGGAATAATTCTAGGATACACATGTTCTTTAAATGATGGTAATTGCTTAAAAGGTAAATATATTAATCCAAATCAAACTATAGCTTTAAATTTGGAAGGCACAGCTGGAACTACATTATTAATTAAAGAGAATGAAGAAAATAAATATGGTGTATTTGACAGTAATAAAAATAGTGGAATAATTTCAAAAGATAAGATGCCAAATTACAAATTTGATTCATCACTAAATTTAAATGTGTATGATTCTGGAACAGTAGCTTCTTTATCAAGTACTGATTCTAGCTCTAACTTTGACTTAAAAATAAACAATCTTAAAACAAGTAGTAGTATATATTATCAAGATGGTGCGTTTATTGGACTGGGTTCATATTATGTAATAGCTAAAACAAATCGTACTGATACTAGTGTTACATTAAATGGTACAAAGATGGATAATTTAAATGAAGATAGTATAGGAACTCAAAAAATAACTTATACATTATTAAATGAGAATAATGAATCAACATTTGCATATGGTGAAGTTGCTTATTTAAATGCTGAATTTTCTCATTCTATTGATTCAGCTGCTGATCTTGAAAATGTTACAATATCAGTGCCAATAGACTCTAACTTTGTTTTAGAAAAATATGATTCTGAAAATGATTATTATATAAATAAAGAGTATAAGAACTATGTTGATGAATCCGGAAAAGAACAGAATTTTGTAGATACTTTATATGAAACTTGTGAAGCTGGAGATGAACATTGTCTAAATGTAGATGAACCTGATAAACATGAAACTTCTACAACTTACGATGAAGCTATAAAAGATGATAAGATTATAAAAAAAATATATTTCATTTTACATGAGGTAAAAAAAGGTGTTCCAGTTAATATAAAATTAAGATTAAAAGTTAAAAATTATGCTAAAGATGGTGAAAATACATATAGTGATATAACTGCTTCAGCTGATACTGCTTTAAATTTAAAGCTTTCAAAACCTGAATACATCATAACTCCATTTAAAATGAGAACAACAGCATCATTAAATGATAAAGGAACAAGCACAACAGTTGATATAACAAATGGAGGTATGACTAACGTTAAGCTTTATCCATCTTTATATGCACCATCTGTACGTTTAACACCAACATATATTCAAAATAACTATTATGATTATATACTCGTTCAAGTTGACTTACCTGATGGATTAAACTATGTGGAAAATAGCAGTAATATAGAAAGTACATATTATAGTAAAAATAGAATAAATATTATGATAAGATATTTTGACTATAATAAATCTGTGGATTCTATTAATTTTAATATAATTCCTAATATAGATGTAAGTGGTGAAAAACAAATAAATATAAAATCACAGGCTGTATCTATAAGTGATGGTTCTATTTCAAGTTTTAAAGCAGTTTTCATTCTTGGACAAATGATTGCAAATTCAGATATTGATGAGATATCTAATTCTAGTTATCTTACTGACTCTTTAAAAGATGCTTCAACCTTGAAAGAAAGAACAAGTACGCTTACTGTTAATTATTTATCATCGTCTAACAATATAATTGCAAGAAACAATGCATCCAATACTTATGTAAATCCAGATGAAAAATTTAGTTTTGAAACAGAATTGTATAATCCATCAAGTACTTCAAAATCAGCAAGTTTGATACTTGAAATGCCAAGCAATGATAGTTCTAGCGAAACTTATACAGGAAGTTATTCTATATCAAATATTCCAGAAGATGCATTATGTGCTTTTGAATATAACAATATAGGTGATATAAAAGAGTGGAATGAATGTCCTGATGAACCTAATAATAGTAATGTTAAGTATATAAAAATAGATGATATTAATCTAGAGAGTAAAGCTATTCAAAAAATAGCTTTAGAATTAAATCCAGTTAATAATAAAGTGGGAGATAAATATAAATACACTTCTTATATTAAAGAGGATGCTGACTATAAAAAAATATCATCTACTACTATATCTGTTTCCAAAATGAAAATTTCAGGAAATGTTTGGGAAGATTTTAATGGTGATGGTTTAATAGATGATGATGAAGAAAAAATTGAGGGAATTAAGTTATATCTTCATAAGATAGAAAAAGATAATGAAACACTTGAAATAACAAGTGATGAAGTTGTAGCGACAACACTATCAAATTATAAAGGTGATTATGAGTTTTTATCAACAGATGATGGTGGTGAAATAGAAGCTGGAAGTTATTATATAGAAGCAAGATTTTTAAAAGAAAAATATGGTTTAACTGCATATAGAGAAGATATAATAAATAATTATAATAAATCTGTATTTAAATCTGCAACCATTAGTGAAGAAGATGAAGATTATGAATTATATGCTTCTGCCAAGACTGATTCTTTTGAGGTTGCTTTAAATACTAAAAAAATCAATGATATGAATTTAGGCCTATCTCTTAACAAAATATATAAAGTAAAGGTTTCAAAATATTTAACGAGAGCAGTTACAACAAATGCACTTGGAATTTCCACAACAAAAGAGTTTGGGGATAAAGTAACCTTTGCAAAATTAGATGTTAAAGATATAAATAATCTAACTATAAAAGTTGTATACACTATAGAACTTGAAAATACAGGATATTATCCTGGGTACATATATGCAATAGATGACTTTATTCCATCTGGTATGAGTTTCAATCCTAATTATGAAGAAAATAAAGGTTGGTCAGTTAAAGAAGAAGGAATATTACAAAATAATAGTTTAAAAGATACTTTAATAAAGGGCGGAGAAAAAAAATATGTTACTTTAGCCTTAGATATTGTAAGTAAAGAAGCTGGTACGTTTGTTAATTATGCTTCGGTATCAGAAGAAAATACGAAAATATTTTCTGATAACAATAGCTTATTAGAAAGTGGTGATATAAATGAATAGAAAAATATTTAAGAAAATTACTATATTATTATTGGTTGTTTTTGCTACTTTCTTTTCTTTAAAAACAAAAATAAATGCTGTAACTACTTATAAGGCAGGTGGGTTATTACCATTTAGAAAAAGTTACTATGAAGCTAAAGAAGGCGGACCATATTATTATTATCTATGTTATTATTATTGGAATGGTGCTAATTGTAATGAAAAAAGTAATAGTAAAACAGATGGTGATGTCCCAAGAAATGCATTTCAAAGAAAACTTCGAAACATAGGAATATACTATATTTATACAGATAATGTATATGAACAAGCTTATTGTATTGAACCAGGTAGTGATATTCCATTTTCAGCTGCAAATCCAGATGGAAGATTTTATAAGGCTACACCAATAGCAAATCCTAAAACAGGGGTTCATAACTTTGATAAAGTGCAGCAATTGTTGACTTTTGCTCCAAAATTGGATACTTCTGTTCTTGGTGAATTAATGGAAAAGTTTAAAGATGTTAATGATTGGAAAAATCATAAAACCGGTTTATTTAAACCAGTATATGACGAAATATTTGCAGCTCAAGAAATTATTTGGGAACTTGTAACTGGACAAAGAGACAGCTTTAAGGCTGATGCACCTGAACGTGCTAATTATATGTATAGCCCAAATATAAATCAACACGATAGTTTTTATAATGTAGTAATAAATAGTACGCAAAACAATGATTTAAAAACTTTGCGAGGAGCATATGGAAACTTAAGAAAAGCTGCTCATAATGCATTTGAAGTGTATCCAGGTCGTGGTAATTACAAATTTTCATCAGATACAAAAACTTCAAGTAATACATATAAAATGAACTGGGATGATAATGAAAAGCAGTTTTATTTACAGGTTGAAGACGAGAATGAAAATTATAAATATTGGGAGATAGATAAGGTTGGTTCTTCACTTAGTGCAACAATAACAAGTAATAAAGAAATTGAAATAATATCTAAAAGTTCTATATCAAAAGAAAATGCTGAAAAGGTTGGAATAAAAGTTAAAAATAACCACACAGCAAGTTCTAATGCTATAGCTTTTAAGCAGTTAAAAGATGAAAAAAATTACCAAAATGTAATTAAGGTTGTTGGAACTACAAAAAACAGTGCTATTTATGTTTATACTCCAAAATACCAATTAAAAGTGGTAAAAGTAGATGCTGATGATTCTGATACTAAAATAGAAGGTGCCAAATTTTATGTATGTAATAATTCTTTATGTGGTAGTTCTAATGCTATAGAAACTATTACTACTAATGAAAATGGTGAAGCTATATGTAATAAATTAGAAAGACCAGGAACTTATTACATTAAGGAAGCTGAAGCACCAACTGGATATCTTTCTGATGATAAAACATATAGTGTCCTTGTAACAAAGGAAAATGAAACTTATACATCTTCTTATGCAACACAAGAGATAAAAAATAAACAAAGTGAATTTACTTTAAATAAAAAAGTTTGGGATGAGGATAGTGGATCAGAAATAACTCTCCCAGAAACTAGTGAATACGATGAAGAAGGTAATTATATAGGCCCAAAGTTTGTAGTTAGTTATGGTAAAAAATATTTAGTTTTTGATTCTACTGAAGATGGTGTATATACTTATAAAGATGAAGTTGACTCACTTGATGAAGCTACGAAATTAAAGACATTTAATGGTTCATTTAAAATAACCAAAATGCCTAGTTGTAAGTATTATTTAACCGAACAGGAAGCACCAAAAGGGCAAACACTTCCTAAAAATCCATCTATAAATATAGATGTTTGTTCAGAGGGAAATGAAGCTAATTTTGTTAATGGATTTACAGGATTAGAGTTTACTAAAAGAAGTGAAACTGGACAAGTATTGAGTGGTGGAGAATTTACTCTTCAAGTTAAGGAAAACAATTATTATAAAGATATACTATTAAAAGAGTCAAAACCTGGTTTGTATTACTATGAAAAAGGTTTGACTGAAGAAGATGAATCTGCAACTTATATATTTAAAACTGGTGATGGAACAGATATAAGTATTGGTAAAGCATTCTTTAAAAATTTACCTTCAGGAGAATATAGAATAATAGAGAAGTCTGCTCCAGATGGATATGAATTAATAGAAGATAAAGATTCAACATCAATAGTATCTATAAGCGATGCAAATAAGGATACAAATTATACCGTTGAAATGGTAAATAGAAAAATTAATACTTCTGGTGGGGAGGCATCAGCTGAACTTGTTGTTACAATTACAACAGGAAGATTAATTATCAATTACGCTTTAGTAATTGGAGGACTAGTTGCATTATTAGTAATTATATATTTAGTAAGAAAGAAAATTAAGAAATAGCATCTTTTAATTTTATGATACAATGTAATTGATAGGAGTTGATATAATGGAGATTACAAACATTAGAATTCAAAAAGCTGAAAATGATAATTCCAGAATGGTAGGCTATGCCGAAATTGTTTTTGATGACTGTCTTAAAATCAATGGAATAAGAATAATAAAGGGAGATAACAGGATTTTTGCAGCAATGCCAAACAAAAAAATGCAAGATGGAAAGTATAAGGACTATGTTCATCCTATAAATGAAGAACTTAGAAATAAAATAGATAAGGCTGTTGAAGAAGCTTATATTAAAAGTTGTTAAGATTATGATTTATTCATAATCTTTTTAAGTGTTAATATAATTTATTAAGGAGGCCTATCTATGAATAAAGAGCTTGATAAGATTGACTTAGCCAATCACAGTGTTAGTATAGTAGGAAGACAAACATTAAATATAAGTGGTATATCCAAAATAGATAGTTTTGACAGTGAAGAGTTTTTGCTTGAAACGTCAATGGGACCACTTGGCATTAAAGGAAAAGAATTGGAAATTATAAAACTAGATACATATGATGGTACAATAGTTATAAAAGGTGTTATAGATGGGTTAACATATTTTGATTCAACTAAGAAAAAAAAGGATGAAACTGTAATATCGAGGTTATTTAAATAATGACTTTAGATGAGCAAATAAAAGTTATTTTCTATTCTTTTATATATGGAATGTTTTATTATGCTACTTATAAGATGTTAAAAAAAATCACACTAAGAAAAAAAATAAAGTTATTAATAGAATTTTTATTTTCAATATCACATGTTTTATTATTTTATATACTTTTATTTTTAATAAATGGTGGTGCTTTAAGTTTTTATATATTAATATTTTTTAGTTTAGGAAATATTTTTTGTCGTTTACTTTACTTTAATAATTAAAACACTTGCAAAAAAATAAGTTCTATATATAATTATAATTAGGTGATAGTATAATGAAAAAAAATTCTACTAGCAAGACAAATAAAATAAAAAGAAAAAATAGTTTTACTTTGAAACTTTTGATTTGTATAATCATTATAGGAATGAGTATTATATCATCATATGATAATATAAACAAGATAAGATTAAAGAGAAAAGAAAAGAAAAACTTAACTTTACAATTAGAAAAATTAAAAGAGAAAGAAACTATTTTAACAGATGATGTTGATAAATTGAAAAATCCGGAGTATGCAGCTAGATATGCAAGAGAAAAGTACTTTTATTCAAAAAATGGTGAAAAAATTCTTAAAATAGATTAGCAAGGTTAGACCTTGTTTTTTGTGTGTTTTGTGATAAAATATTCATATTGGTGGTGATAATTATGAATCCTAATATAATGAATACTCTTTCTTTAGCATATTTAGGTGATGCTGTATATGAGGTTCTAGTTAGAAATTATTTGCTAAATAGTGGTATGTATAATATAAATGAGTTAAATAAAAAGCAAAAAGAATATGTTAGTGCAAGTAGTCAATCTGAAATATTAGATAGACTAATTAAAAACAATGTTTTATTGGATAGCGAATTATCACTAATTACTAGAGCGAGAAATCATAAGGTTAATTCGAAACCAAGGCATGTAAGTGTTGTAACATATAAAAAAGCCACGGCACTTGAGGCGTTGTTTGGAATTTTGTATATAAAAAATGATACACAAAGAATTAATGAAATTTTTATGAAAATTGTAGGTGAATAATATGTATGTTTACGGAAGAAATGTTGCTAAAGAATTACTGAAAAATAAAAAAGTTATTAAAAAAGCATATCTTATGAATGGATTTAAAGAAGATGAAATATTAAATTTATTAAACATAAATAATATATGTATAGAATATTTGGATAAAAGACAACTTGATAAGTTAGAAGATGGAAATCATCAAGGAATAATATTACAAATAGAAGATTATAAGTATTTAAATTTAAATGATATGTTAAATAGTTTGCCAGAAAACCCTTTTATAGTAATATTAGACCATTTAGAAGATCCACATAACTTTGGGGCAATAATTAGAACTTGTGAGGCTGCTGGAGTTCATTATATAGTAATCCCAAAAGATAGAAGTGTAAGTATAAACTCTACTGTTATGAAAACTAGTGTTGGTGCTTTAGATAATGTTAAAATAGTTATGGCAACAAATTTAAATGCATGTATTAATGAACTTAAGAAAAATGGAGTTTGGATTGTCGGAACAGATATGGAAAACAGTAGTTGTTATGATGAGATAGATTATAGAACCCCAACAGCCCTTGTTATTGGTAGTGAGGGTTTTGGAATGAGCAATCTAGTTAAGAAAAATTGTGATTTTATAGCTAAAATACCAATGAATGGTAAAATAAATAGTTTAAATGCATCGGTTGCGGCGGGTATTATGATATATGAGGTAGTAAGACAACGAAAGACAGGTGTTTAAATGAATACGAAAGATAATGAATATCTTGATTGTAATGATTATGAATTATTATACTTAATTTCTGATAATAATGAAGAAGCAAATGAAATAATTTTTAGTAAATATAAACCTGTAATTGAATTTTATGCTAAAAAATACCTGCCATGTGTTATAAACAAAGGAATAGATTATAATGACTTATATCAAGAGGGACTTATAGGTCTTGATTCAGCGTTAGAAAATTTTAAAGAACAAAAGAATATAAAATTTTCTACATTTGCATTTACTTGTATAGAAAGAAAGATTTTATCTGCTGTCAAAATTGCTAGTAGGAAAAAACATAGCGTTCTTAATGATTCATTGTCAATAGATGAAAGTATTAATGCTGGAGATATAACATATGGTGATGTTATTTCATCAGATGATATTAATGTTGAAGAAAAATTAATAATAAAGGAAAGGCAAGAAGAACTTGATAAGAGGCTTAATTTAGATTTAACATCTTTTGAAAGGGAAGTCTATAAACTTAGAATTAGTGGGTTTAGTTATGATGAAATTTCAAAGAAATTAAATAAAACAAAAAAGTCAATTGAGAGTTCACTTGCAAGAATAAAAGTTAAAATAAAAAAAATAATGGAAGAAATAAATTGACTGTTTTAAATTTTTGTGCTACTATTTAATTAGTTAAGCACTTTTGTGTTTTTT
>OIZL01001399.1_pt1 | contig 13119 bp, 10 predicted proteins | sample 1588541 | NCBI WGS metagenome assembly OIZL01 (sample SAMN03283285) | human gut metagenome | biome: human-associated habitat; material: feces | host: Homo sapiens | place: Peru | collected 2012 | reverse complement strand
AGAAATTATTTTTATACCAGCTATTCTAGTATAAAGAATTTTACTTATCATACCAAAAATTTTTGTTAATACCCCAGATACTAATAATATAAATATATTTTTAATAAGTAAGTTATTTTTTAATTTGTTCATACTTAATTATATTAATTTATTAAACTTAAATGAATTTTAATATATTTTTTCTTTTTTCTTTGATTTTAATACCTATATGTTATATAATAAGTATTGTTGTAATGGTATTTACAATTATATAAATTATAAAGAAGGATGGAGTAAAGTTATGAAAAAAATTTTTACAAAAAGAATAATTATATTTTTAATGGTAATCATTTTATTTAGCTTGGTTTATATCCCTTTATTTAAAGACATGAAATTTGGTCTTGACTTAAAGGGTGGATTTGAAGTTTTATACCAAGTTAAAAGAAGTGATGGTAAAAAGTTAAAAGATGGGGACTTAGATAGTACGTACACCGTAATTAAGAAAAACGTTGACTCTTTAGGTGTTACAGAGCCTGAAATAACAATGGAAGGTAGTGACAGAATAAGAGTAAAATTAGCTGGTGTAACAGATTTAGAAGGAGCAAGAAAGGCTTTATCTAATGTTGCTAATATTTCATTTAGAGATACTAATGATAAGTTGCTTATGGACTCTAGTGTTATTAAGTCTGCTAAATCATCTTATGATGAAAGTGGTAATCCTGCAATATCTCTTCAAATAAGTGATAAAGAAAAATTCTTAAATGTTACAACAAATGTTAGTAGTAAGTCAGATGGTGAAAATATCATGGTTATCTGGTATAACTTTGAGACAGGAGTTAATTCATATTCTAAGGATAAAGATACTTGTGGTAATGAAGATAGTGTATGCTTATCAGCTGCAACTGTATCACAAGGCTTTTCTTCTGATGTAATTATTACTGGTAATTTTACAACTGATGAAGCTAAAAGACTTGCTGAAAATATTAATGCAGGTTCTATTTCTACAAAATTAACAGAAATATCTAGTCAAAACGTTAATGCATCATATGGATCTAATGTTTTGTTTAAGACGTTTATAGCTGGTTTAATTGGTATGATACTTGTTATATTATTTATGACTGTATTATATAGATTCTATGGATTTATATCAGGAATTAATTTAATACTATACATGTTATTAGTAATGGGTATTTTCTGGCTTATTGGTGGAGTTTTAACATTACCTGGAATAGCTGCTTTAGTTTTAGGTATTGGTATGGCTGTTGATTCATGTGTTATAACAGCTGAACGTATAAAAGAAGAGTTAAATAATAATGCTAGTTTATCTAACGCTTACGTTTTAGGTAATAAACAGTCTTGGAGTAGTATATTTGATGCAAACGTTACTACACTTATTGTTGCATTAGTTTTATACAAGTTTGGTGAAAGCTCTGTTAAAGGGTTTGCTACAATGCTTATGATAACTATTTTTGCAACTATGTTTATCATGGTACTTATTAATAAATTTGCATTATATCGTTTTGTTAAGACAAAATATTTTGAAAATAAGACAAAAGCATTTGTAGGTTATAATAAAGATACCGAAAAAACTAAGAAAAAACTTAATATAGATGCTATTAAAATATTTAAAAAATGTTTTACTGTAACAATTATTTATCTAGTAATAGGAACTATTTTCTTATGCACACGTGGATTTAATTTAGGTATTGATTTTAGAGCTGGTTCTGATGTTACTTTAAAAGCTGATAATATGAAGATAGAAGAAGTTAAAAAAGATATGAAGTCTTTAGGCTATAAAGTTATTTCAGCTGAAAAGCAAGAAAATGATGAAGTATATGTTAAATTAGATAATGAATTAAAAGAAAAAGATATTAATAAAGTAAATAAATATTTTAAGGATAAATATAATGCTACTAGTGAAATAAATGTTATTACTAATGTAGTAAAACAAGAATTAGTTAAGAATGCTATGTACTCAGTATTTATAGCTATTATTGCTATCATAATATATATTTCAATTAGATTTAAGTTTAGTTTTGCCTTGTCATCTATTTTGGCTCTTGCTCATGATGTGTTATTTGTAATGATATTATTTTCAGTATTTAAAATAGAAGTTAATGTAATATTTATCGCAGCAATATTAACTATTGTTGGTTACTCTATTAATAATACTATAGTTGTATTTGATAGAATAAGAGAAAATTTAAAGAATAATAAACATGGTAAATTAACTAGTGATAAATTAAAAGAAATAGTAAATTCAAGCGTAACAGAGACATTTTATAGATCACTAAACACAACAATTACTACACTTATACCAGTAATTTGTTTAATTGTTTTAGGTTCTAAAGGTATTCTTACATTTAATTTAGCACTTATATTTGGACTTTTTGCAGGTTGCTATTCATCTATGCTTCTTGCAGGTCAAGCATGGTACTTAATGGAAAATAGAAATTTAAAAAAGAATAATAAAAAATAATTATAAGGGTGATAGTTAATGGAAAAGTATAATTCTTATACTATTGATGATTTAATTAATAAAGTTAGTTCTTATACTAAATCTGATGCTGAAATTGATTTAATAAAAAAAGCCTACCTTTATGCTAAGGAAGCTCACATGGGACAAAAAAGATTAACGGGTGAAGATTATATCTGTCACCCTTTAAATGTTGCTATAATACTTACTGAGATTTTTGCTGATAGTCAAACTATTGTAACAGCACTTTTACATGATGTTATTAATTTTACTGATAAAACTTTAGATGATATAGAAGAAAATTTTGGAAAAGAAATAAGCTTGCTAGTTGATGGAATATCTAGAATTAATAAACTATCTTTATCAGCTGATAATGATCAATTAGCATCATATTATAAAAAAATTATAGTTGGGTTATCTGGTGATGTTAGGATAATTATATTAAAAATAGCTGATAGACTTCATAATATGAGAACACTATGGGCTATACCAGAGAGTAAAAGAAAAGAAAAAGCTAAAGAAACTCTTGAAATATTAGTACCAATTGCACATAGATTAGGTATTAATCATATTAAAAGTGAATTAGAAGATCTTTGTTTAAAATATTATAAACCTGATGTATATAATGATATTTTAGAAAAGCTTAGTGAAGAGAGAAGTGAGCTTGATAAATATGTAGAAGAAATGATGCAAAGTGTATCTAAAATATTGTCTGATAATAATATTTCTCATGAAATGAAAGGTAGAACAAAAAGTGTTTATAGTATATATAATAAGTTAAATAAGGGTAAATCATTTAATGAGATATATGATATATTAGCACTTAGATATTTAGTTAATACAGAAGCTGAATGTTATCTAGCACTTGGTCTTATTCATGCTAAATATAAGCCGGTTCCAAGAAGATTTAAAGATTATATAGCGCGTCCTAAAGAAAATGGATATCAATCTCTTCATACAACGGTATTTGGTATTGGTGGAAGACTTTATGAAATACAAATTAGAACGTTTGATATGGATAAAGTAGCAGAATATGGTTTTGCTTCTCACTGGTCTTATAAAGAACATGGTGAAGTTAAAGCTAATATGATGGAAGAAAAATTAAAATCATTTAGAAGTATGATTGAATTAAATGAACAACAAGCATCAAGCGAAGATTTTGTAAATACTGTTAGAAATGAAATTTTTTCTTCAAATAATATATATGTATACACTCCAAAAGGAGATGTATTTGAACTTCCTATAGGTTCTACTCCAATAGACTTTGCATATAGAGTTCATACATCTGTTGGTCATTCTATGATAGGAGCTATAGTTAATAATAGTATAGTTCCACTTGATTATAAACTAAAAGATGGTGACATAGTAAAAATTAATACTAATAAAAATGGTAAAGGTCCATCTAAAGAATGGTTAAATATTGCATTTACTTCATCAGCTAAAAATAAAATAAAATCATTTTTTAGTAAAATAGACAAAGAAGAAATTAAAGAACTTGGTAAAGAATCGCTTATTAAAACTATTAGAAAGAAAAAATTATCACTAAATGAAGTAATGACTGAAGAAAATATTAATAGAGCATTAGAAGAATATAACTTAGATAATGAAGATGGTTTATATTACGAAATTGGCATAGGAAAACAAAATCCTACAAGTGTAATAAAAGTTTTACTTAATGTTAAAAGTGATGATAATGCTATAATAGATAAATTAATTAAAAGTAATTTAAATGATGATAATAAAAAAGGCGATATTATAATAGATGGAATGAGTGATATTAAAGTAACCTATGGTGGATGTTGTACTCCTATTAAAGGTGATTCTATAGTAGGATATATATCTAAGGGTAATGGTATTACCATTCATAGAAAAAATTGTCATAATATATGCAATTTAACAGATAGAATAATAAATGTTTCTTGGAATAGTAACAGCACTAGAAAATATACAGCTAACGTACTTATTTATACAGAGAAAAAAGATAATTTGCTTCTTGATATAATAAGTAAGACATCATCTTTAAATATAGGTGTTAAAAGAGTAAATACAATATCTAATAATGATAGTTATACCTATGATATTGATATTTTAGTTAAAGATACTGATGAACTTTTCAAATACATTACTATAATTAGTAATATAAATGGTGTTACATCAGTTATAAGAGGTAATAAATAATGAAAGTAGTTATTCAAAGAAGTTTAGAAGCTAATGTTAAAGTTAATGGTAAAACAGTTGGCAGGATAGATAAAGGATACGTAGTATTAGTTGGTTTTTCAAGTGATGATGATGAGACCGTTTTACCTAAAATGGCTAAAAAAATAATTAATTTAAGAATATTTGAAGATGAAAACAATAAGATGAATTATGATATTAAAAAAATAGATGGTCAAATACTATTAATATCACAATTTACATTATATTCTATTTTAGACGGTAATAGGCCTTCTTTTAAAGATGCATTAAATTATAAAGATGCTAAAGCATTATATGAAAAATTTATAGAAGAATTAAGAAAATATGATATAAAGGTTGAAACAGGTATTTTTGGTGAAGATATGAAAGTATCTTTAGTAAATGATGGACCAGTTACTATATTAATAGATAGTTTGGAGGTATAATAATAAACTATAAAAATTTTAAGTATTATTATTTACTTATTTTAAGTACTATTTTTTGTGTATTGCTCTTATTTAAAGACACATTAAATATAATATTTATAAAAATATTAAAATGTTTATTTCCATTTTTAATTAGTTTTATTATTTCATATTCTTTATATCCATTTGTAAAATTTATAAGAAAATTTAAAGTACCAAATTCTGTAGCAGTAATACTTACTATTATTGCTACTTTTTTATTAATCATATTAACTATTTACTTTGCACTTCCAAATATATATGATCAAATACTATACTTTTTATCAGTAATAAATAAATTTTTTAATATGGTATTAGATAAATATAGTATTAATACTAATGTTATAAAAGATGCACTTAGTAATTATTTATTAGATAAGTTATCTAAAATAGATGAATACATTTTAAGTATTTTAAATATTTCTATTAAATACGTAACTAATATAATAATTGTTATAGTATGCATGATTTACTTTTTATTTAATATGGAGCGTATTAGAAAAAACGGTTATAATTTTCTTAAGAGGAGCAAATTATGTACTTTAATAAGACTAATAGATAGTGAAATTAAATTATATATTAAAGGAATAGGCATTAATATGATTATACAGTTATTTGAATATACTATTATTTTTATGCTTATAGGACATCCTAACTTTTTACTTATAGGCTTTCTAGCATCAGTTACCACTGTAATACCAGTATTTGGAGGAATAATAACTGGCTTTTTAGCTCTTATTACAGCATTTATAACGTCAAAAAAACTATTTATTTTAACTATTATAGTAATGGTTATATTTACTAATATAGATAGCTATATAATATCTCCTAAAGTATATAATAAAACAAATAAAATTCCTACTATATTAACTATAATTTCAGTGTGTATTGGATCACTTTTTGGTATGTTTGGAATATTTATATCTATTCCAGTTTTAATAGTAATAATATCTATTTTTAAAACATATAAAAAAAGTATAAAAGATAAAATTTTACACTATAAAGAAAAAATTTAACAAAAGTACTTTATTTTTATTAAATAATAATTTATACTATAAATATAGGAGGGATTGTATGCCAGTATTAATAATTATTTTGGTCGTTGTTGTTTTAATAGCATTATATTTTATGAGTTCATATAACTCACTTGTTAATTTAAGAAACAAGGTAAAAGATGCATGGTCTCAAATAGACGTTGTATTAAAAAATAGAAATGATTTAGTACCTAATTTAGTTGAATGCGTAAAAGGTTATGCTAAACATGAAAAAGAGACTTTAAATGCAGTTATAGAAGCTAGAAATAAAATTAACAATGCTAAAACAAATGAAGAAGAGATGAAGGCTTCAAGTGAAATGTCAAATGCAATTAGTAAAATATTCGCTTTAGCTGAAAGTTATCCAGATTTAAAAGCTAATCAAAATTTCATGGATTTACAGGCAAACTTAAAGGAAATTGAAGAGAAGATACGTTTTGCAAGACAATTTTATAATGATACAGTTATGACTTATCAAAATAAAATTGAGATGTTTCCATCGAATATAATAGCTAATATATTTGGATTTAAACCTATGACATTCTTTGAAGCAACTGAAGAAGAAAGAAAAAACGTACAAGTTAAATTTTAGTCTACTATAAAGTAGACTTTTTATATAAGGAGAGTAAGTTAATGAAAAAGATATTTAAAATAATTCCACTTTTATTAATAGTATTTATATTTCCTGTTATAGTAAAAGCAAATACTATAAACAAAATAGATATGGATATTAATATAGATGATAATGGAACAGCTCATGTAACAGAAAAATGGTCTGCGTCATTAGATAGTGGAACTGAAGGGTATAAACCATATTATAATATTGGTAATGCTAAAATAACTAATTTTAAGGTTAGTGAAAATAAAAGACAATATAAATTTCAAGATAATTGGAATACAAAAGGTTCATTTAAAGATAAAGCATATAAAAATGGTATAAATTATGCATCAGAAGGACTAGAGTTATGTTTTGGTATATCAAAGTATGGTAATCATGAATATACTTTAAATTATGATATAGAAGGCTTTGTTGCAACTTTAACTGATGCAGATATGATATATTGGACTTTAGTGCCTCATAATTTATCATCAAAACCAGAAAATGTACATATTAAAATATATTCTAATAAATATTTTAGTGATGAATTACCTGTTTGGGGATATGGAAAATACGGAGCAACAGCATACGTATATGATGGTTATATAGAAATGAATTCTGAAGGAGCACTTTCCTCTAATGAGTATATGACCATATTAGTTAAATTTGATAAGGGTATGTTTAATACTTATAACACATTAGATAATAACTTTGATTATTACTATAAAATGGCTGAAGAAGGAGCTGTTAAATACACAGAAAATAGTGGCAATTACAATAGTGATTTTAGTATTATGGATTTAGTTGGGTTTATTTTTCCAATCTTTGTATTTGTAACGATATTTCTTGTAATTATTAAAGCAGTTAAAAGTGCTGGAAGTAATATTGGAACCTATAGTCTTAATTTTGGAAAAGATGGTAAAAAATTACCAAAAGATATTCCAAATATTCGTGATATACCTTTTGATAAAGATATATACAAAACTAACTGGATTGCAGAAAGTTATAGATTAAATAGAAGAAAAACAGATGTTTTAGGAGCAATACTACTTAAATGGTTAATGGAAAAGAAAATAGAAATAACTAAAGTACAAACAAAAAAACTATTTAAAGAAAAAGAAGAAACTGCAGTTATACTTAAAAATGGTATTTCATTTGAAAATGAGTTAGAAACTGAACTATTTAACATGATGTATGAAGCAAGTAAAGATGGCGTTTTAGAGACAAATGAATTTAATAAATGGTGCTCTGATAACTATACAAAAATACTTAACTGGTTTGATAGCATTCTAGATTATCAAACAAAAAAATATATTAGTGATAATATTATAACAACCGAGGAAAAGACTAAATTTAAGGTGTTTACCTCTATTAAATATTATGTAAATGAATCACTAAAAAATGAAGCTATTAAATTAAAAGGTTTAAAGAACTTTTTAGAAGAATTTTCAAGAATAGATGATAGAGAAGCAATAGAAGTTAATTTATGGGAATATTACTTGATATATGCACAAATACTTGGTATTGCAAATAAGGTTGCTAAACAATTTAAAAAATTGTATCCAGAAATAATTGAAAATAATCAGTATGGATATTCTTATGATGATTTTATATTTATAAATACATTTAGCTATGGTAGTATAAATAGTGCTGAAACATCAAGAGCTAGAGCTGAAAGCTATTCATCTGGTGGAGGAGGATTCTCTTCTGGAGGTGGAGGCGGAGGCTCCTTTGGTGGAGGCTCTGGTGGTGGAGGCTTTAGATAAATAAGCTACTTGACTAAAAGAATTTATTGTAATAAAATATAGTTATGTTTTTAGTAAGAAGTGACAGCTTACAATATAAATAAAAACATGACAACTTAAATATATTAATAAAAGAGCACTTTAAGTGAAATAGGGTGGTACCGTGGACAATATAAGTTCATCCCTATAAATAAAGGCTCTTTTTTGTTTAAAAAGGAGGAATAAAATGATAACTAAACCAAAAGGCACAAAAGATATTTACGGAGTAGAAGCTAAAAGATGGCAATATGTTTCAAAAGTAATTGATGAGGTTATGGAAAAATATAATTATAATTTTATTAGAGTTCCAGTTTTTGAATCTAGTGAATTATTTCATAGGGGTGTTGGTGAAACATCTGATATCGTAACTAAAGAAACATATGACTTTACTGATCGTGGTGGAAGAAATATGACACTTAGACCAGAAGGTACTGCAGGAGTTGTTAGAAGTTATATTGAAAATAAAATGTATGGTGATGATAATAAGCCAACAAAATTATATTACAACTGTCCTATGTATCGTTATGAAAGACCGCAAGCAGGTAGATATAGAGAACTTACTCAGTTTGGTTATGAATTAATTGGAACAGATGATCCTTTATCTGATGCAGAAGTTATATCACTTGCAGTTAATATCTATAAAATATTAGGACTAAAAGAAATAAAAGTAAATATTAACTCACTTGGAGATAAAAAATCAAGAGAAGATTATAGAGAAGCTTTAATTAATCACTTTAAACCACATATTAATGAGTTGTGTGAAGACTGCAGAGAAAGATTAGAGAAAAATCCACTTAGAATACTTGATTGTAAAGTTGATTCAGAAAGTAAACTAATGAAGACTGCACCTAAAACAATAGACTATTTAAATGATGAATCTAAAGAAAGATTTGATAAAGTAAAAGAGTATTTAGAAATTATGAATGTAGAGTATGAAGTTAATCCTAGTATAGTAAGAGGACTTGACTATTACAATCATACTGTATTTGAAATAGAAGCTAAAGTAGAAGGTTTTGGTGCTCAAAATGTAATTGGTGGTGGTGGAAGATATAATGGCATGGTAGAACAATTAGGAGGCCCTAGTGTGCCAGGTGTTGGTTTTGCTGCAGGTTTTGATAGATTAATGCTAGCACTTGAAAAAGAAGGCATTGATATACCTATAAATAATAGTGTAGACTTATTCTTACTATACGTTAATGATGATGAAAAAAAATATGCTGCTTATTTAACTAATCTTTTAAGAATGAGTGGATTTATAGTAGAAACAGATTACTTAAATAGAAGCTTAAAGGCTGCCTTTAAACAAGCTGATAGACTAAATTCAAAATTTACCATAGTTTTAAATAGTAGTGATTTAGAAAATAACGAAGTTAAGATTAAAAATAATAAGACTAAAACTGAAGAAATAGTTAATATTGATGCATTAATTTATTATTTAGATGAGAATTTATCTGATGCTGGTGACTGTGATTGTAATGATGATAACTTTATGTGTGATGAGAAGTGTTCATGCAATCATAAATGTAATTGTAAAGATTAATTATGAATAAATTTGATTTTAATAAGTATACGAATGTAGAAGACTGTATAAACTATGATGGTTTTATAGCACCTGGTGGTGAATTTTATAGGGTTTCGGTTTGTAATAAGCATAAACCTACACATAATGAGTGGGCTGATAAATTTGTATTAGAAAAGTTAGATTACATAAAAGAACTTGCAAGAGCATCAGGTAGCTTTTTATATACTATGTCAAGGCTTAAAAGTAAATTAGAAATACTTATGCATTTTTATGGATATATATACTATGGTCATAATTTACATGATAGAGTTCCTATCATAATATATCCTAATAATGATATTAATAATAAAGAAGTTTCTACTATGCAATATAATATGTTATTTGATATATTATACGAAAGAGATGAATTAATGTTTTTACCAGTAATGGCATTAGAGGAAGTTAAAGATAAAAATCATGATAAATATGTTGATGATTATATTAATAAAAGATTAGGAGGATTATAATGAAAGATTTAGAATTATATTTTGATAAAGAAATAACTTTATCAGGTTTTGCAGAAAAAATAAGAAATTTACAATGGGTACAATTTATCGTGCTTAGAAATAAAACAGATAGGTTACAAATAACTATTGAAAAGTCTGATGAAAATAATAAAGAAATGATAGAGATAGTAGATAAATTAACTTGTGAATCTACTATTAAAGTTACAGGAATATTAAAGAAAAACGAGAAAGTTAAGATGGGTGGTATGGAGCTTATTCCAAGTAAAATAGAAGTTACTAGTGTATCTGAAGCTGAACTTCCTATTAGCATCACTAATAAAGATGCATCATTAATAGATACTAGAATGGATAATCGTTTTCTTGACTTAAGAAATGATGTTAATGGTAATATATTTAGAATTCAAAGTGAATTCGTAAGAGGTATGAGACAATACTTATATGACAATGACTTTACTGAAATACATACACCTAAAATAATAGGTGCTGCATCAGAATCAGGTAGTGATGTTTTTGAATTAAGTTATTTTGATACTAAAGCTTATCTTGCACAGTCACCACAATTCTATAAACAAATGGCAATGGCTGCAGGATTTGGTAAGGTATTTGAAGTAGCTCCTTGTTTTAGAGCTGAAAAGTCTTATACTAATAGACATGCTACTGAATTTACTTCATTTGACGTTGAATTCAGTTATATAAACTCTTATGAAGATGTTATGGACTTAGAAGAAGATCTAATAATAAGTGGGCTTACTAGCGTTAAAGAAAAATATGGAAATTTAATTAAAGAGATATACGGAGTTGATGTTGTAGTTCCAACAAAACCTTTTCCTAGAATTAAACTACAAGATTTATATAAAAAATTACAAGAAAAATATAACTACCAAATACCAGATCATGATGTTGGGGATATGAATGCTGAAACTGAAAAATTAACTAGTCGTTATGCAATGGAAGAATTTGGTCATGAATTTATATTTGTAACAGATTTTAGTAAAACTAAAAGAGCTTTCTATCACATGAGAAAAAATGATATACCTCAAGGATATGATTTAATTTGGAAGGGTACAGAAATAACTACAGGAGCTCAAAGAGAACATAGATATGATATTTTGTGCAAACAAGCTGATGAAAAAGGACTTGGTAAGGACGTTGAATTCTATAAAGAATTCTTTAAATATGGATGTCCACCACACGGAGGATTTGCTCTTGGAGTAGATAGACTTACAATGTTACTTTTAGGACTTCCTTCACTTAAGGAAACAATGTTCTTATTTAGAGGACCTAATAGATTAAATCCATAAATAATTATGTAAAGACTTTGCTATATGCAAAGTTTTTTATTGTAATTTACATAAAAATAATATATAATTAACTTAGATTAATCATAGGAGAAGAGGGTAAATATGAAAGATGTGATATTAAACTTAGAAGAAGATTTTGCAAACAATGAATATTTTGGCACAAATGTATGGACTGAAGAAAAATATCGCGTTTTAAGTGGTAATTTTCCTGTACTATTATCAGCTCCGCACTCTGTTAATCAAATAAGAGGTGATGATGTAAGAGATGCAGAAAAATATACTGGTGCAATAGTAAGATATTTATCTAGAGCAACTAATTCATATGGTATATTTGAACTATTTACTCATGCTGATCCTAATTATGACACTAATCACGATTATAAAAATGCTATTATAAATTTAATTGAAACTTATAATATTAAACTACTTTTAGATATTCATTCAAGTACATTTAAAGATGATACCGATATAGATATTGTTACTAATAATAGAGAAAGTTTATGTGGTAATTATGAGTTAATTGATAAGTTTAAAACCCTTGCTATAAAGCATGGTATAAAAGTAGATGAAAATAACATACCTAATAAAGATGCAGAAAATGAAATAATCGCTGTTTCTGCTCTTATATGTGGCATTCCATCTATTAGACTTGTTATTAATAATAGTAAATTAGATTTAGAAAGTGGTAATGATAAAATAGAAAGTATTTGTAAGACTATAGAAGAATTTATTTTACAAATAGATCAAAAAAATGTAAATAATTAAAAAATATCTTGTATAGATATACATATAAATGGTATAATATAAATGACCGTGAGGTATCGCAAACTAGCACATTTAACCCGCTAAGTTTTAATAGGGAATCAGAATCAATAGTGGTGTTCATGCTTAAATTTATTTAAGAAGTCTAAAGCTATTGTGGGATGCCCACCTGCATATTTGTTGCAGGTTATATTGCTAGGTAAACGACCCTTAGGGTCATTTTTTATTGATTTTAATTTATAAAATATATATAATTTAGTTAGGTGATATAATTATGTTAGAATATGAAAGAACAAAGAAAATAATAGGAGATGAAGGTATAGAAAAACTTAATAAATCTTCTGTCTTAATAGTTGGTATTGGCGGGGTTGGAGGATCAAGTCTCGAGATGCTATCTAGAAGCGGTATTTTAAATATTGCTATAATGGATTATGATACATTTGAAGAAAGTAATTTAAATAGACAAGTTCTTAGTTTAAATAACAATATTGGTAAATATAAAGTAGATGTAGCAGAAA
>OIZL01001397.1_pt1 | contig 13129 bp, 14 predicted proteins | sample 1588541 | NCBI WGS metagenome assembly OIZL01 (sample SAMN03283285) | human gut metagenome | biome: human-associated habitat; material: feces | host: Homo sapiens | place: Peru | collected 2012 | reverse complement strand
GTCTGTCTGTCTGTCTGTCTGTCTGTCTGTCTGTCTGTCTGTCTGTCTGTCTGTCAAGAGCATAGCATTTCTCTCCTTTTGTACACTATTTTCTAAACAAAAAAGCATTTTTTTCTGATGGGATCAACTTATCCAAATGGACAAAGGAATCCCGCTGTTCAATTTCCTCCTTGCTATGAAAACGAGTGGCTTCAATGTCGTCCATGGTATAAACATCATGCATCTCTTCTTGCAATTCACATAATTCCTGTAATCTGTAGTCCGCTGAAATCTCTTCGCGCTTTGCTTGCGACTGCTTTTCCCATATCTCCCATCTCAGTGAAGCCATAGCATCACGTAGTGTTTCCGTAAGCCAGTGCTTTTGCTCCAATGTCAGATTTGAAACCGAAATATTTTGACCAATGTTAATGGTGTAATTCTGCCCATAACGTTCGATCGCAAGGGGAATAATTTCTGCCCCGGTACGAATTGCCATCTCTGCGGCGCCAGCGTACAGTGGCATGATGGGCAGACTTTCCGTAATGTTCCATGCACCCTCCGGAAAAATCAGCAGATTGCCGCCCCGATCCAACCATTTTATGCAGGTTTCTTTTCCGATGTGTCGGTCTGACTTATCTCCCGTGTCAGTAACAACAATGCCATTTATATCCAGCAGAAATCCATTAATATCACGGTACATTTTGCGTGGATCACCCCAAAGCAGATACGCATGGTCGCCGATGCTGGACAGGATCATTTCGATATCGTCCCAGCCGATATGGGTTGCTGCATAAATAACTGGGAGATCTGTTGGCATACGCTTGTCGCCAAGAATCGTGATTTTTTGTTTGCTGAGGATGTGTTTTAATTTCATGCCTCCCACCAGAAGCGGGTGCAGAACCTTTCTCACCTTCACACCACCAAACGGCGCATCATTCTCAAAATTATCTTTTCTGCGTTTCCGGTAGTATGCTTCCAATTCCGGCAGCGGCATGGTCAGACGTTGGATTATATTTTTACGTTTCTCATTTCTAACTATTCCATTCTCTACAGCACAACTAGAGGGATTAGACCTTTCACCCATTATTTTTCTAATACGCAGTCCTGCCTCCGAGGTAAAATGCTCCACATCTGTATATTCATATTTTTTCAATCCCGTTTTTCGCATTTGTCATATTGCCTCCTATAAATCACGAGCTTTTCATTTATACATATCTCTTTGCAGAACAAATTCCGGCTCCAACGGATTCCTATACCTTTTTCGATTAATATCTTCCTCCGTAAATGTCCAATTTTTTAATATATCATTCACAAACAATTTTCTATATGAATCAAATTCTCCTATCTCGCTTCTTTTACAAGATATTTTATTCACGATTTTTTCATGGAAGTAAGCGTTAAATTTGAGACTTGCCAATTCCTGCCGAATATAGTCTTTACTCCACTCAATAAAATCTTTTTCGTTCGGAAATCTATCAATTTCTTTTGACGGATCCAAATATCTATCCGAAACATTTAGCGAATATAACTTATCATTAAATCTTTCAATTCCAACCGGAACGATAACTGCGCCACTTTTTAGTGCTGCCTTAATCATTCCAGGGAAAATACCATACACCAGACAATTGGGTGATATATTCCAAGCTCCCTCCATACTGCACAATATGTCATCATAAACCAATCTTTCAGCCACTCTGTCAACTATTGCTTTACGCTCAGTCTTTGAATTCATATCAAAAAAAAGAACACCATTTACTTTTGTGAACCACCCTTCAATATTGTTATATAAGCTTTCATAATCTCCCGACAAAACCGTATAATGCTTCGTCTTAAGTTCGTTAAATACTGCCTGATCGTCTTTTCCAACATGTGATATTGTATATATCACATGCCGATTAGATGGAATCAGCGGGATCGCAGCATTTATTTTTACTACTGAAATTCCAGCAAAAACTCTCGTTAATCGGAATACGACTCTCATTATCGAATGCATTTGTTGCTTCCCTCTTAGGTTCTTTCTACTTCGTTCCTTTTGTTCAAATGCCAATCGACTATACTTTAAATATTCACACAAATCTTGTTCCTTTAGTTCTTTTGTTTTCCTTGGCGGTTTATAATCTGTCGGAAGATTGATATCCATATAAGACATTGCTTGATTGGACCTCATGTATTATTTTCTCCCTTTACCTGTGTATCCGGTTTCTAATGATTTCCATATTAAACTGCGGCCACTCCGACAAACGCTCTGCCAGGAAATCATGGTAATAATGCTCCGGAATATCTGCCCGCTTCTCCCGTGGATAATGCTCCCAGATTTTCCATTTTAGGGTTGCAAGAACATCCCGCAGCTTTTCACATTCTGCCTTCCAGTCCTCCGACTCTACATAGAACTTTTCCCCCACATTAATTGTGAAATGCCTTTTCCGCTGATCAATCGCTATCGGAACAATCGGAACATTCCCCGCTTTTGCCGCCTTAAGTGCTCCTGGATAAATCGGATATAACGGAAGAGACTCTGAAACATTCCATATTCCCTCCGGAAATAGAAAAACTGGCACGTCATTTTTAAGTGCTTTTATCATCATGGACAAGGTATTTCTCCGGTCGGTTTTGTCCTCCGTATCTACATATATCACTCCGGTCAGGCGAAAAAAGTAATCAGCAAACTCTCCATACATCAGTTCCCAGTCACCTGCGATTGTATAGCTATATAACTCCAATGCTTCCTTCAGCATTTCCCAGTCATATTTTCCTATATGGGTACCGACATATACCACCGTTTCATCCGGTTCAAGGTCTGACGCATCTCCAATCACTTCATATGTCAGACCACAAATCCGGCTTTTTATATGCAAGAGCACTTTCACGTAAGGCGAAATCCATTTGCGGAATTTTTTCCCTTTAAAATCTGCCTCGCAATGAATAAATCTCTCTTTTTTCCTTTTGGACTTTGCAATCTGCCGGTCAGCGTATTTTAGAAAAAATCTGTTTTTCCACATATTTTCTTTCGTACCCGTTCTATGATATCGATGGTTAATATCTAAAACCATTTTTCTAGTTAACCATCTCTTCCAACTTTCGATAATCCATTTTTCCTGCTGACGTTCTGGGAAGCATTTCTATCAGGCGGAACTCCTTGGGTTGTTCCCACGCTTCCAACTTTTCGGCTGCTGTCTGTCGCATCTGGTTTTCTAATTTTTCCCATGCAGCCTCTGAATCTTTTACAACAAAGGCAATGAGCTCATGTTCTATTCCTTCTTTTGCTCTTCCAACCACAACAACCGTTTCTACGCCCGCTTCTTTTTCCAGTACCTCCTCAATGAGCTTAGGAAAAACCTTATGGTAGATTCCATCCATACGTACCGAGATAATTCTTTTGATCCTTCCCACCACTGAAAGGAATCCGTCCTCACTTATATGTCCAATATCCCCGGAGTGTACCCACAGCATCCCATCCTCATGCCGTTTTATAATCTTATTGGTCTCTTCTTCCTGCTTATAATAACCAAGCATCATGGTTGGTGTATGAAAACAGATTTCTCCATCCTTATCATAGGTAAGCTCGTTAGTAGTTCCCGGCTCCACGATTTTGATAATTGTTCCGGGAAGCGGTATTCCAACGGTTCCGATTCGGTTTACACCCGGATTAGAGGTAACTACAGTTGAGCCAACCTCCGTCATTCCATAGCCGATACATAACTTTGCATCAGAATGGTGTGCCCTGAGAAATTCATTTGCTCTTTCTTCCAATGTAGTCGGAATTGCTTCTCCTCCTGCTGCGAGCATTTTAATAAAATTAAGATTCATCCTTTTTACTTTTCGATTGTTGATAATGCTTTCAATTCCTGCAATTCCATTTACAAAATAATTGGGTTTATACTTTGCAAAATATTTTCCCGCATTCATTGGAGTCGGATCCAAAATAATCGTATTAATCAGTCCAAGGCATAAAGGCATATGCATCGCTAAAACAAGTCCGAATGCTATAAACTGCGGTATGGAATCCATAAACACATCCCCACGCTTTAAAGGTATCCCCACTTTTTGATACTGCATGACAAGCGCATTCAACATCCTGTTTGTAAGAATGACTGCCTTGGACTTTCCTGTTGTGCCGCTGGTATAAATCATTGCAACGGGTAACTCTCCCTTATTTATCTCTGGCAGCTTACCGCTCACTGCACAGTTCATTTGTGACCAATATAATATCCCTTTTCCATTATCCTTCAGTTTCCGCTCTTTCCACTTGATCATGTTTTTCGTGACCGAATCAGCTTCCTCACCTATGGACAATAGCAGCACGTTTTTAACAGATGTTCCTGCAAGAGCTTCCTTTCTCTTTTCCCACAATGTATTCAATGTTACGTACAAAACAGACTCTGTCTTGCATAACTCCTCATGCAATTCTTTATTTCCAGCCGTAACAAACATGATATTTGCAACTGCGCCAATATAACTGCACGCATAAAACAGAATTATCGTCTGTGGCATATTTAAGGTCTGAAAAGTAATAATGTCACCCTTTTGAATTCCTATACTTTTTAATTTTCCCGCGGCATTACGAATTTTTGAAAACAGTTCCTGGTATGTAATTTTTCTATGAAAATAGAGGAGTGCCGTATCCGTCAGATAATCCTTATTATTTTCGTATAACATTCGGAAGGCACTGCACTCAGGTATCTCCTCTTCCATAAGTGCCTTATCATAGTATTTCAGCCAGGGCTTATCGATCGACGGATAACCGGTCAAATCACATTCTGTCTGCGCAATCATTATTTCTCCTTCTCCTTTGTTGACTCTGCTTTTGATAAAAACATTTTCTTAAATTCTCAACTACGTTTTTCCTATCCAAATCTATTTCCTTCCGGACATATTCCCTGCTGCCCAATTCCATTTCTTTCAGTACATTCTTCTTTAATCTCAAATTACTTAACGACCGCACTACCGCCTCATATTCCTGCTCCTCATCGGTCTTTTTCGTCAGGTATTCCGCATCAAAGACATCATGCTTCCAATTCAGTTTCTGAAATGTATCGGTTACATAGAAATCAATAAAATACTTTTCTAAATCTTCATACTCACTTCTTATGATTGGCGCAAGATGCCTTTCCATCATCTGATATACCGCGGTTGCCATCTGATCCCGTACATAACTGCTCATGGACTTTATCCGATATTTTTCACAGTCCTCTTTTCCTGGAAAGTAATCCTGCGTATTTAAATTCAGATTTCTCACATCAATCGGAGACCCCACATCTATGTATGACACCCTATTTTCATAATCTTTTACCATAACGATAGGAACTATCTTTTTCCCTGTCTTTAATGCCAGATTCACCGGACCGTCATAAAGAGGTTTTATCAATTTATTCAGATCATAATTATGTGATCCTTCTGGAAAAATAAGGATGCTCTGTGTCTTTAATACCCGCTCCATTTTTGGAAGAAGTGCTCTTCTCTCCTTTTGATCTAAAACATTAAAAACAATCATTCCATTCAGCCATGACAGATATACCTCCGGATTGTAATTCAGGTTTTCCACCGACCCCAATACCAAATACGCATTACGGTCGATGATGTTCAGCATAGTTTCAATATCCTCCGGGCAGACATGGCTTCCCACAAAAATATAACTTTCTTCTTTTTTCAACTCAGGATAACGCTCTACGATAATATTGTTTGCGTTCCTCTTTTTGGATAGTGGATAGTTGATCGTTGCATTTGTAAATACGTTACAGAGTTTTCGGAAGATACCGTTAGTTTTGCGGCGCAGGAAAAGCCCCGTATCTGTAGTAAAATGGTCCACATCCTTTGTATTTAGTTTGTTGATGAAAAGGTTTCTATACTCTATCATTTTTAATACTATAAGTTTAAGGCGTTTCAAAAAGTAGACTTTTTGAAACGCCTTAGATATAATAAATATGTTGTTGTATTTCTAAAAAATTAGTATATATGGTTACTTTTATGGGCTGTTTCTTGTTGTCTACAATTTGGAACAATTTTCCTTCTTTTGTTCTTCTTTTAACTCCATACATCTACGGTAAAAAGTCGTATAATTCATATGTAAATCATCTGCTGCTTTTCGCAAAGATATTTTTTCATCGCACCATAGCTGGTAATACTTTTCGAATTCCTCCGGCACGTTCTTTTTCCTGCAGCCAAACTGAGTCCCTCTTCGTTTTGCTGCTGCAATCCCTTCTGCCTGTCTCTGCCTGATAAATGCCCGCTCCGTCTCTGCTACATATGCCAATATCTGAAGCACCAAATCCGAAATAAATACTCCTGTCAAATCTCCATGGGCTGTGTTTGTATTCAGCAACGGCATATCTATAACCTGAATATCCGCTCCTATTTCTTTAGTAATTTTTCGCCATTGTTCCAGTATTTCTTCATAATTTCTTCCCAGTCGATCAATGCTTTTGATAATGAGCACATCACCCTTTTTTAATCTTTTCAGCAGTTGTGAATATTGCGGACGCATAAAATTTCCTCCGGAAATCTTATCCAGATAAATATTCTTCTGCTTAATCTGTTGTTCCTGCATTGCAAAAGATTGTCTTTCCGGGTTCTGATCCTTTGCTGATACCCTAATATACCCATAACGTTCCATCTCTGTCTGCCTCCTTATAAATCTGTTTTTTCATTATAGATTGCAGACACATAAACATCCCATTAAATTATATGTACTTAAAACAAGTTCACTTTTGTCATTATAGCATAGCAAGAACTTAAAATGTACTTATATTAAGTTCTTGGAGGTTTTTATGGAAAAAGACAAACATTTAGGATTAAGAATTGATTCTGAAACACATGAGAAATTAAAAAGTCTTGCAGAATATGAAGGACGATCTATTAACGGAGAAGTCCTGTATTTGATCCGACAGGCTATTGCGCAGCATGAGCAGCAAAAAGGGGGATTAAGATAGGTTATTCTATCTCTTCTGCCTCGCAGCCGCATTCTTCTCAATAATATAATTGGCAATATCGATTGCTCTCCTCGATATAATCTTTCAAAAGATACCCCCTCAGAATACTTTTTTTCATTGTATGAAGTATTCTGAGGGGGTACATTTTTCATAAGCTATTTCTACCGCATACACTCTATCAGGCTTTTTCATAAAGTGAATCTAACGTAAGTAAAATAACATCATCATCTGATAGAGTCTTGAACCAATCAGTGTATCCGGACAACGAAAATAATATATATTTTGAAATCTTATATTTAGCGGGAATTAGTTTTCCTCTTCTTATCAAAGTATCATAAATACCTTTATCAATCTTTTCATTTTTGAATTTGCATTCCCCTATAACAGCTTTTTTATCTATCTCAGACAAGGCAACAACATCTATATCTGCAGACTGCGCTTTTGCTTCGCCATCCTTATCTATAATATTTTCTACACCCCACCAGGTACCAACAGAAGTAACAAAACATCCATACTCCCCTGTTATTCCTTTCATTAGCGTATAGTATCTGCACATTTCCTCAAAAACTGCTCCCATGAAAGAATGCAATACCGGCTTAACAGCCTTTTCATAATAAATCTCTCCCTTTCCCATCTCAATGACACTGGTTGCCTTTGGGATAAATTCATACCAGAACTTAAACATAAAGTCTTTCAATACATACTGGGTTTTCTTTTTATTTTTCTCATCCGTAATACATTTTCTTCTTTCAATAAGCCCCACATTCATTAGTTTTTCTAACGAATATAATACTGTCTGATCTTTTTCACCAATCTTCGATGCAATAATAGTAAGTGTATTCTCGCCGGATGCAATTTGCTCAACAATATTGTTTACAAGTGATATATCGGAAAATTCCTGCGTTAAAAGATTTCTGGTTTCATCATACAAATATCCATCCGTTCTGAAAAACAGTCTTATGATATTATCATCAATGCTCTTTTCCGGATCAATCATGGAAAGATACTTTGCAACACCGCCGGTAATTCCATAACACACTGCCTTATCTTCATTCGAATAATTCGGAACAAATTTTGCTGCATCCAGATAATTGAACGCTTCCAATTTAATTTGAGAATCACGTCTTCCAAACAAAGGACTCTTTTCACTTAGAACCTTCTTTTCCATAAAGCTAAGTGCAGAACCACATAAAATCACCTTGAGGTTCTTATCCTTCCATACTCTATCGATATATTTCTGTAATACAGAAAGAAGTGCATCATCCTTTTCAGCCCAATATGGCAATTCATCTATTACAAGAACAACCTTTTCATCACCAATACTTTTATTGATAAAATCAAAAACTGCTTCGATTGTCTGAAAACTGATATCTTCTACCCCGGGCATAAAAAAGTCTATTACCTGCTTCGAAAACAATTCAAGGTTTCTATTTTTGCCTACTTTTGTAGCTGTATAGAAAATCGTCTTTTTATCTTTGACAAATTCAGCTATCAACGTAGACTTTCCAATACGTCTACGCCCATATATAACTGTCATTCCAATTCCATCTTTATCATAAAATTCTTTTAATGATCCAAGTTCTCTTTCTCTACCTATAAACATATGAAAAGCCTCCATATTTGCCAAAAAGTTTTATTCAAATTATTTTTAACAAAATATATTTTAATAAAGCATATCATATATGTGTAACGGAATCAATCTCTTATTCATCTTAATTATCTACATACATATTTCTCTAACTTTTATTGGATAAATCAACTACTGGAGATACATCTCCCATCTTAAAGTTACTGATCTCATACCGCTTTGCAGTCTGCCTCACAGCCGCATTATTCTCAATAATATAATTGGCAATATCGATTGCTCTCTTCGATATAATCTAAAAACCCCTCAGAATACTTTTAACATTCTATAAAGTATTCTGAGGGGTTATGACATAACTATGTTTATCTGCTCATTTTATTCATTTTTCGAATAATGGCCTGCCAATACATTCTATCTTTCAACACCCTGATAACAGTTACCGTTGCATCCTCAATTACGAAAAAGATCAAATATGTACTGTATGGCTTGTAATAAATTTCTAATCCTTCAATATTATATCCCGTTTTCTCATACCCTTCGGCAAAAGGATCTAAGGCTTTGATTGCAGACCTTATTTTCTTGGAGAAATTTTCTGCATATTCCCTGTACATAAAGGTCTGCAATATATAAGTCTTCGTATTTTTAATATCTTGCAAAGCATCCTTCGACAAAACAATTTTATATTTTTTAGGTTTATCCATATACTATATCTTATCAACTTCCTCCCATGCTTCTTCAATGGTGTATACCTCACCATTTTTCATGCTCTGCACTCCTTTTACCAATTCCTGATAGAGCGCATCGAAAGCATCTTTCTCCGTATAGTCATATGTGCGATTATTTACTGTTGTGTCTACTGCTGCTAATGATGCCATGGTATCACTCCCTCTTCTGATTCTATTATATGTGACGTTTCCGATTTTATCAATCTATATGAGATTCCCAAATCTGTTTTTTCTGTTTATCCAATAAGGCATAATAATGCTTATATGCTGCCTTTTGAAACATCTCAAGTATTTTCTCCTGCCTATTAAGCATTAGAGGATGTTGCCGCATCTCTACTATGTCAGTATCAAATTCATAAGTTCTGCAAATATCTACTTTTAAATCATCATACTTAAAATTAATTTCAATAACTACATCAATTTTCTCTTTTATATTCTCATATCTGTATCCCATTGTTGAAATATAAAAATCATTTTGTAGACATTCTTGTACAAAAGCATTATTTCTAATACTCGTTCCATTCAGTATGGCACTCGTTATTCCCCTAAGATTAGCCAATGTTTCCTCATCATTACTTTCATCCTCTTCGTCGATTTCATCTTCTAAAGTTTCAGCTCTTTTTAATTCTACCTTGGTAACTGTAACAAACCTCCAATCTTTAAATTGCTCTTTATTAAACTCATCAAAAAATGAAATTCTATTTTCCGTTGTCAAACTATCCAATGAAAGATGTGTCACTGAAATCCCATCATCTAAGTTGCAGGAGGATAGTAATAGTTTACTTATCTCTTTCATTTCCGTAGTTGATGCCTGACGTACATCTACTAATATTTTGGAAGTGCTCTTTTTAGTCACATATACATCTACCATTCTAGCTTGCTTTGATATTAATTCCATTCGACCTGGTTTCGATGAATAATACTTTAATTTCAAATGTATCTTTTCATCTGGCATTCTCTCTATCGCAACTAATGAATACCTTGTATTTCTATATTCTGCATTTGAAAAGAACTCTTCTGCTACATCCATAATTTCGTCGTCACTTTTAATATTCATGACAATCAAAGATGACTTAATGTAATTACTTGCATCATCCATTGAAGAACTCATATTTTCTATATCTTCACATCCCCAAAATATAGGATAAACCTGTTCTGCTATCTTATCACTATTATTAGACGTTAAGAGAATACCTTGTCCCTTTAATACACTTTTTATTTTGAATGGTTTTATCTTACCATCTTCGATAACTTTTTTCAGTTCTCTATTATCTACATATTTAGATATCATATTCTCTCCTATCTGTTATCAATCGCACCAACATTCCTGTTTAAAAGATAGCGCACCGTAATTTTATTAGCTATATCATTATCAACTTTATCATCGTAATTCCTTATTCTATTTAAAAAATCGTCTCTAATACAATCATGATCCTTTGCATTTTCTGTCCAAAAACAAATATCAAACTTATAGTGACTATTCTCATATTGAAAAAATCTACACATACTCCACAAATAATCAAAGCTTTCTGGACATATTTTATCAAAGAAGAACACAACTAATTTTTTCTTGTATTTCATTACCCTTTCGTTATTGTTCATTTCTTCTATTATATCTTCCGTTTGACAAAAGATATATTTTGAAAATAATTGATTTATACTCCAATATTTAGCATTTGTTGGTTTTGAATTATTTATACTGGGATATATCACTTCAATACCACTTGCATAGTTTTCCTTAATCATATGATCAATCGCATCCCACCGATTTAGCATATGATTACCCGCAATAAATATCTTGTAAGGTGTTCTCTTGCTTGGTACTGACAACTGTTCTAAGTATTCATTAAATTTTGCTTCATTAAATTTTCCATCATTACAATTTACCAGTATCAACGCACAGTTCCTGTCACTATTTTCCCCATAATATTCTGATAGTTCTCCATTATTTACTGCACATTCAAGCAAATTGATTTCCTCATTAACCCATGTTTGTAACTTGCTTTTAGTAATTCCATCCCAATTACGATTCTTACACTCAATAAATACTCCTTGCGTTTTTCCTATATAAGGATCTTCATACTCTAAATACATATCAATTCCATGGGTTTCTTTCTTCTTACCTTCTTCGTTTTTATGAGCGTTTCTCTTGCAAGCGATTTCTTTATCGCTCATCTTTTTTGACCAATTAAAAACACTCAATATATCAAACCCAAGTTCCTCAAGCTTTTTTCCTATTTTCTGTGCATTTTCTCCCATGACTACCTCCCTGCTGCAAGCAGCATCTCATATATAAACAGTAAACCTTCAGGTTTAATATTCTGTCTATTCTTATGTACTGTAACCGCTCCCGTTTTATATAAAGTCATTGCTACTTCCTCGTTTGAAATCACATATTTCAAAGCAATTCGTTGAATGTTATCTTTATATTTGGCAATTGTTTCAAACGGAGCTCTCCTATCAGATAAATCAAATGTACAATCTGCTAATAAATCATGTTCCAAAAGAATATCGTTTGCCTTAATTTTATTAACTTTTATGTTATCCTTACTGCGCATATAATTAATTATTTTATTAATATCTAAGGTATACGCATCTATAATGACTTTATTATCGAAGGCTAATGACAAACCTGTTATAACTCTTTGCGCCCCTTTTTTGCTTCCCCATATATCTAATAACTTATTAGCTAAATCGATATGGAAGTTTACCGTTACATATTTTTTTGTTGATAAATCTACAAAAATATTTTTTTCAAAATTATATTCTCTTTCTTTATAAATTTCTGAATAAATATATATTCCAGAAAGGGATGTTTGCTCATAATCTTCAATTATGATTCTTGTTTCCTCAAAAATTTCTCTTTCAAGTCGACTAATTATATCATCACAATCCATCTTATCTAATAATTCAAATTTATAAACTAAAAGTCCCTGTGATGCCATATTGTCCCTTCCTTTCTTATCAATCTTTCTGTATAAATTTATTATAACATACTACAAATCAAAGGCAATCTTGCATAAAATCTTTTTAACACAAAAAGGGGGATTTCTCAGCCTTTTCCCTACTCTATTTCAACCACCACACCCCTGTCAATTTTTATACATCCGTATGTACAGTGCTCTTGCCGATCCCAAACTCCTTTGCAATCTGTCTTACCGTGGCATTATTTTCGATAATATAGTTGGCGATACGGATTTTTTTCTTCTTTATATCATTTGAATTCTGTCACAGACAATACACATAATCAAACTCCCTTTTCACAAAAATAAAATGCTAATCCCAACACTTATAGAACATATTTCATCTCTTCCATGTTGTTTTCAATCAATCCTGTAGTTTTAAATCCTATTGAACTATATAAATGTTTCACAGCGTGATTCCCTAAAATCACCCCTGTATATATCTCTGAAATGTCAAACATATCACGCAACTTATTCATACCCAAATTCACTGCTGCTCTTCCATAACCCATGTTTTGGTATCTTTTATCTATTAAAAGTTTCCACAGTGTATATTGTTTTCTACCTTCATAATATCCCATCATGATGAATCCCACCAATATTTCATCATCATATATTGCAAAAGGAAATGCTGTTTTCCGATATACATACGCTTGTGCCAATGAAAAAGCAACCGAGGAAACATATGCCGCTTGATCCTCACGTATTTTTAACTCGAGCACTTTATCTAAATTATCCTTATCTATCTCCATCAGACGAATCATTCTATGTATATCCTTCTAATCTAATCGGAATGTTGTTACGCTTTTTGAATATCGACAGGCTATTCCTAGAATTTCAAGTTATATCCAATTATACTAAAAATACTCCCAGATTTCCACCTGAGAGTACCTCTAGGCCGTGTAAACTTACTGTAGGAATTTAATAGACAGAGCATCCCTGAGATTTGTT
>OIZL01001396.1_pt1 | contig 13134 bp, 10 predicted proteins | sample 1588541 | NCBI WGS metagenome assembly OIZL01 (sample SAMN03283285) | human gut metagenome | biome: human-associated habitat; material: feces | host: Homo sapiens | place: Peru | collected 2012 | reverse complement strand
CCTTAGCATTACTTCCTTTTTCATTTTTTTCTTGAAAACGTTTAGGACAATATTGGGTTAAATATTCTATTTTCTAAGGCTATCGTTTCACAAAAAAATATTTTTTAGTATCTTTGCACCTTATTATAAGGGCACTACACGCAGCCGCTCTGCTTGTGCCTTATGAATCATTAGCAATCTCAACATCTATAAGATATGGCTGAAAACAACATTCAACTCAACGAACAAGAAGAGAAAAAGAGCCTGAACTTTGTTCAGCAAATTGTTGCCGACGACTTGGCAGCTGGCAAGAATGGTGGACGACTTAGCACTCGTTTCCCACCCGAACCTAATGGATACCTGCACATTGGCCATGCTAAGGCTTTCTGCATGGACTTCGGGGTGGCTGAAATGTTTGGCGGCACCTGCAACTTGCGTTTCGACGACACCAACCCTGCTAAAGAAGACACTGAATATGAGCAAGCCATTATGCGCGACATTAAGTGGCTGGGCTACGACTGGGGCGACCGTCTGTACTACGCAAGCGACTATTTCCAGCAACTCTACGATTTCGCTATCCGATTGATTAAGGAGGGCAAGGCATACGTCGACGACCAAACCAGCGAGCAAATTGCGGCTCAAAAGGGCACTCCTACCACTCCTGGCCAGGAAAGTCCGTTCCGCAACCGCTCTGTGGAGGAAAACCTCGACCTCTTCACTCGCATGAATGCTGGCGAATTTCCAGAAGGCAGCCATGTGCTTCGCGCAAAAATAGATATGGCGAGCGACAATATGCACTTCCGCGACCCTATCATCTATCGCATTATCCTGAGCCCACACTGGCGCACCGGCGACAAGTGGAAGGTATATCCTATGTACGACTTCGCACACGGCCAGAGCGACTACTTCGAGGGCGTGACACACTCTATCTGCACCCTCGAATTTGTGCCTCACCGTCCGCTTTACGAGAAATTCGTGAAGGAGTTGGCTGGCGACAAGGTGGACGAATACTGCCCTCGACAAATTGAGTTTAACCGCCTCAACCTCACCTACACCGTGATGAGTAAGCGTAAATTGCTCCAGTTGGTGAAGGAGGGATTGGTGAATGGCTGGGACGACCCTCGTATGCCTACACTCTGCGGCCTGCGCCGTCGTGGCTTCACCCCTGAATCAATCAAAAACTTCATCAACAATATTGGCTACACCAAGTTTGAAGCGCTCAACGACATCAGCCTTCTCGAACACTCAATTCGTGAAGACCTCAACAAGAAGGCTAACCGTGTGTGCGCCGTACTCAACCCTGTGAAGGTGGTAATCACCAACTATCCTGAAGACAAGGTGGAGATGATGGAGATGGACAACAACCCAGAGCAAGAAAACGCTGGCACTCACCAGATGCCTTTCTGCCGCGAAATCTTCATCGAGCGCGACGACTTTATGGAAGACGCTCCTAAGAAGTTCTTCCGCATGACTCCTGGCAAGGAGGTGCGCTTGAAAGGTGCCTACATCATCATGTGCACTGGCTGCACCAAAGATGCCGACGGCAATATCACCGAGATTCAATGCACCTACGACCCCGACACCCTCAGCGGTATGGAAGGTGCTAACCGCAAGGTGAAGGGCACGCTCCACTGGGTATCGGCTCGCCACTGCAAAGATGCTGAAGTGCGCGTTTACGACCGTCTGTTCGCCGTTGAGAACCCAAGCGCCGACACCGAGCACGATTTCCGCGACTTGCTCAACCCTGAATCGCTCAAGGTGATTGAAAACGCTAAGATTGAACCGTTCTTGGCAGAAAACGCTAAGGAAGGCGACAAATTCCAATTCCAACGCATCGGTTACTTCTGCGTCGACCAAGACAGCACCGCTGAAAAACTGGTGTTCAACCGCACCATCGGCTTGAAAGACAGCTGGTCGAAGCAAAACAAAAAATAAGCCGCTCCCTAAGAGCCGCCCCCCAAAAAATCCACAGCCTTGGCACGCCACACCGCGCCAAGGCTGTAATTTTTATATTTTCTATTTCACACTATTTCTCCTCTCCAAAGCATCTTCAAGAAATCGAGAATGTAGATTAATTCTATGTCGTCACTTTTTCGATTAATCATATCGAGCGAAACAATTATTTTTCGGCAATCAGGATATTCTTCGCCAAAGGCTTTCAGTCCTTTAAGATGTTTGCGTTGCACTTCTTCAGCCGACTTGATTTCAATTGCCACATGGGCGTCGCCAAGTACGGCATCAACTTCCAAGCCAGAATATGTGCGCCAATACGACAATTTATCTTCACTGTGGTTCAGTCCAAGATATGCCACCAATTCTTGCACCACAAAGTGCTCAAAGGCATGGCCATATTCAATTGTTCCGCGCACCAAATCCTTGCGATGAAGCAAATGATTGGTCACCCCCACATCAAAATAATAGAAACGAGGAGTTTGAACCAAACGACGTTTCATTACTTTTGTGTAGGCCGGAATCATATATCCCACCAAAGAATCTTGTAGGATTTCAAAATAACTTTTCACCGTCATTGCGCTCACGCCACAATCCTGCGCCACATTGTTATAATTAACCATTTCGCCATCGCACAAGGCTGCCACTTCCAAAAAGCGCTGGAATGCACCCAAGTTTCGCACGAGTGCCTCTTCCTTGATTTCCTCCTTCAGATACACATCAACGTAAGCAGAAAGAAGGCGCGAGGGATTTTTAGATAAGTAGTGCGTAGGCATCATTCCCTGATTCACGGCTCTATCAATGTCAAAATCCGGGATTTCGGCGCTCACCAGTGGATAGAAATATTCTGGATAAGCCCGTCCTCCTAAAGTATTGTAGCCTTTCCTTCGCAGTTTCCGAGCACTTGACCCGCACAAAATGAATATGATTCCTTTTTCAGAAATAAGGCGATGAACTTCGTTCAACAATTCGGGCACTTCGGGAATTTCGTCCACAACCACGAGCGTTTCGCTTGGCTTGTCCTTCAGCATTTCATAGAGCAATGCGGGACGCTTGAAAAAGCGTTTTCTCAAGTCTGTGTTCAGCAAATCAATAAACATCGCTTTCGGAAAACACTGACGCAAAAAAGTGCTCTTGCCTGTCTGGCGTGCTCCAAACAGGAACACACTTCCATCCAGTTCTTTACCAAGTTTACAAATTCTATTAAACATATCAGTTCTTTGCTTTAATAAGTGCAAAGATATAAATAATTCATCAAAATTAAAATTTTTATTGAAAAATAATTTATTTTTTTGTTTTACAGCAATATATAAATATTGCTACTTTAGATTTTACAAGAAATTATAAAGTAGCACTTTAGATTTTATCGGAAAATGCAAAGTAGCACTTTAGATTTTATATAGTTTTTATGGTATTCATCTTACTTTTGCCGCACACTTCTAAAATAAGCCATAAGCCGCTCCCTAAAATATCCACAGCCTTGGCACGCCACCACACCGCGCCAAGGCTGTGATTTTTTATTCCCCTCAATCTAATCTTGACAAAAACAACGCAGCGTTGTTTTATACGCATTTCCTGTATGCCTTGCCTTATGGGTGGGTTTGGAGGTATTCCACTACGGCGTTTTCGAGTTCTTGACCGCGGAGACCACGGTGAAGGATTGTGCCGTCGGGGGCGAAAACGATGATTTCGGGAATGCCGGTGATGGAATAGGCATCGCTGCCTGCCTTCTGCGTGTTGAGCATTTGTGGATATGGAATCTTTAGTTCTGCAATGGCTTTCTCTGTGTCTTCGGGGTTGTCCCAAGTGGCAATGCCGAGCACCAGCACCTTGTCGCCATACTTCTCGTGTATGTTGATTAAATTCGGAATCTCTTTTCTACATGGCCCGCACCAACTTGCCCAGAAGTCAGCCACCACCAGTTTGCCCTTGCCCACATAGTCGCTCAAACGCTGGGTTTTGCCGTTGTAAGTGGCGGCGAAATCCACAAACTTCGCACCGGCAAGCGTGCTGCAAGTTTTGTCGATTGCCACTTTAATTTCTTTGCCGTAAGCCGAGTTTTTCAACTTTGGGCTCATCTGCTCAAACAGTTTCTGCATATCGGTTGGGGCCGACATACTGCGCACAGCCTCATTGCCCAACACCAAGAGCGCACGCAAATCAGCGGCATTGTCGGCGATGTAGGAAGCAAGCGCCGAAGCCGCCTGATCGTTCAAAAACGACGAAACCATGCCACGCACATCGTCGTTGATGGGTGTGCCCACCGCGCACTGCGTATCGTTGTCCACACTTATGGTGCCAGCCCCCAATGCCGCCAGCACATTTGCCACAAACTCCGAGTGATTGATGTAGGCAGTGACCTTTGCCACAGCGCCATCTTCCGCAGTGCCCTCAAACTTATAGATGCCGTCGACCGCATCGGTCAATGTCTGCACATGCTTGCCATTCACAGCCATCACCACCGAATCGACGGTGCCGCCAGATGTCAGCACGGTTTGCAAATCCCACGAGAGCGTATAGTCGCCAGCCTCACCCTTGTTAGGCTTCTCATTACAAGCCACCAACGCAAAAGCGGCAGCCATAATTATCAAAAATCCAAACTTCTTCATATCTAAAATATTTTTCCCCAAAATTACAATATAATCCATTAACCTCAAAATCGCCCAACAAAATAAGCCACAAACCACAACAACTCAAAAACAAAAAAAATCACTTCTTTAACAGAAAAAATATACTGGTGTGAACAAAAAAGGCACACCTAAGCAATATCTTTGTAGTCAAAACGTTATCTATATATTAATGTGATATACAAATATGCCACTGAATCAAACCAATAAACTCGTGTGGATTGTAGAGACTATCTATCGTGCACATAAGATCACCTTTGAGGAACTGAACCGCCGCTGGATGGACAATGTGGAATTGAGCGGAGGTGAGGAGATGCTGAAGCGCACCTTCCACAAATGGAAGTGGAATATCTTCTACACCTTCGGTTTGTCGATAGACTGCGAAAAGGCCGCGCCATACAGGTATTACATCGACAATGTGGATGATATGAAGAACGGAAGTGTTGAGAATTGGTTGCTAAGCACGCTATCAGTGAGCAACTCGCTCCTTGAGTGCAAATCCATTAAGGATAGGATAATCCTTGAAGATGTGCCAAGTGGCAGAGAGTATCTGGAGCCCATCATCGACGCGATGAAAAAAAATCGCTTCATTCACATCAACTACTTTAACTACTGGAAGGGTGAGTCTCGCAACCACTATTTGATGCCATTGTGCGTAAAGCTTTTCCGCCAGCGTTGGTATATGGTGGGACGTAATTGGCCAGCAGGCAGGGACATCGTTTTCTGTCTCGACCGTATCCATGACATCCGCCTATCAAGCCACACCTTTGAATATCCCGAAGAGTTCGACCCACAAGAATACTTTGATGGTTGCATTGGTGTTATCCCCTGCGACGGTTGCGACATAGAAAACATAAAGATAAAGGTTAGCGCCAATCAGGCTAACTACCTACGCGATCTCCCTCTGCATCACTCACAACAAGAGATTGAGCAGACAGATGAATACAGCATCTTTGAATTGCATGTCAGACCCACATTCGATTTCCAACAGGAACTGCTTTGGAATGGTGAAGACCTTGAAGTGCTCGAACCGCTCTGGCTCCGCAAGGAGATAGCCTTAGTGATAAACAGAATGTGTAACAAGTATAAGGAGTAAGAATGAATATGACTGAGAATAAAATTGTTGCAAATAATAGTTCGTCTATCGTTCTATATACGACAGATGATGGTAACACCCAACTTAAAGTAAAGTTAGGGAAAAATTCTGTTTGGCTTAATAGAGAGCAAATCGCTCAACTTTATGGCAGAGACTACAAGACAATAGCCAAGCATATCAATAATGCATTGAGGGAAGAACTAGAAGGTGAACCGGTAGTCGCAAAATTTGCGACACCCAAGAAATATGGCAGAAAAGAGGGTTATACCCAAATGCAGAAAATAGATTACTATAATCTATAAATGATGTAGTTTAATGCTTTTAAATTATTGAAATAGAATTAATTTATTATTATGTATTGGAGAATTAAAACATATCTAAATAAGTGCGTCCAATTAATTGTGGACAAAAATATTCCTGGAAGGGAGGTCAGATCAAGTTATCATGACGACTCTTCAAAAATGCATGATGAGAATAGATACATTCAAGTTCAGACGGCATTTCCAAATATAAATACAATCCACTATGAATATATCTGTGGACGATGGGAACTTCATATAGAGCCAAACAATAATAAAGATGGCTACAAATATGCCAGAATCGCACGTTTTGTCAGAGAAAAATGTGATAACGATGTTAACATTGTATGGTTAGTTGACGGAACTCGATATATAGCTAAACATAATATTTATGTTAATTCTGAAGAACAGCTAGTGGCAGGGCTGTTGTATATGTATAACAAATTTGACAACATCTTGAATGAATGTGCAAAACGGTTTAAGCCTGCTGATCTAACCCTTCCTTATAGCAATCCATCTGAATATAAAACGATTGACGATGAAGAAGAAGTGTGTCTTAAATCGATGTCTCTTAAGGAACTATTTAATATCAAACTCACTATACCAGATTATCAAAGAATATATTGTTGGAATGACAATAATATCAAAACCTTATGGAATAATCTTAAGGAAATGCCAGAAGCCTTAGATTATCATTTGGGAGCTATTATTCTTCAACGACAAGAAAATGGATGTGACATTATAGATGGACAACAAAGACTTGTAACGCTAACTCTTATCCTTCGTGCATTAGGATATGAAGGGAATATGCCCCTTTTACTTCAAAGATTCAAATCACAAGAAGCTTGCGATAATATTGCAAACGCAAAATTTGTAATTCAAGAAATTAAAGGTTGGGATTGTGACGAAAACAATAAGATGCTTGAAAATATTTTAGAGTATCTCACTTTTTCGGTGCTCTTATTGAAATCAAAGAATCTTGATTTGGCATATACTTTCTTTTCCAATCAGAACTCCAGAGGTGTTAGGCTTTCGGATTACGATATATTGAAAGCTCATCACCTTCGATTCTTGATTACGAATGATAGTCAAGCTGAACATTTGGCACGAAGATGGAATACCTTATCACAAGATACGGATTCTGATAATGAACCATTTATACATAAGACACTTGGGCTTTATTTATTCCGCATTAGAAAATGGATGCGAAAACATTCGTGTGATGAGCATGATAGTAATCGCCCCATAAAAGATGAGTATTCTGCAGCACCTCTCATCCCTGGCATTCCGCCTTTTGGGGAGAGATTCTATTTTTATGAAAAGATTCAAGGTGGTGCTCATTTTTTTGCATACACAGAATATTTTGTTGACTTATATAAACAATTTGTCAAAACTCCCCAAGTATTACTTCTTAGGAAGTATCTGTTAGGAGAGTCTCATTGGAAATATGAGAGTGTAATTGAGACCGTTCTGTTTGCTTATTTTTCAAAGTTTGGAAAACAGTATTTATCAGAAGCTTTATTTTGTATTGTTGGAGCAATTGCTCAGCATCGTTATAAAGGAGCGCGAGCTATTCAGTACAAAATAAATGAGCATGCTCAGAACAACGAACTTGTTATGATGATAGATCAAGCATCCTCACCGTCATTCTTTCTTGCGGAAACTCTGCCTCTACTAAAAAAAAGTGGTAGAGATTTGGAAGGTGGAGATATAAAAGTGAGATTTTATAATTCTCTCTGTCGGATATTTAGAGGTCTTAATAACCCGGAAATACTTACAGATGAAGAATCTATAAGAATGGCTAAATTTACAGATACCTACATTGAATCTAAGAAAAAATCAGAATATGAATAACAATACATTTACACCTAAGGATATTGTTGAACAAAAATTCAGCATACCTCTTTACCAACGATTATTCGCATGGACTCCTAAAGAAGTCAAGAAACTGCTTTCTGATCTAAAAGAACATTTTGAGTCAGATCGATTTAAAAAAGAAAAGAATGCCTATTACTTAGGCATGTTGACTGCCATAGAACGAGAAGGATATATTGACCTTATCGATGGTCAGCAACGCTTCACTGTTATGATACTAATGGCAATTGCTTTTAAGCACCTAAGTGAATGGAAAAAATTTTTGAATGCTGGCAAAAGACTTAAATTAGTTGCTCGATCTGAAGATGAGAATTATCTTAGAACTTTAGCTAATGATGATAATCTATATAATCATTTAAATAAAAGCAATTCATGTTATAGCTATGAAAACTTATATATGAAAAATGCTTTGTTATGTATAAAAGACTATGTAGATGAAGTATTTGGCGATGATGATAAAGCCAAAGATTCGTATGCCCTAAATGTATACAATTATCTTACTTTCTTTATTTCGGAATTACCTCCTCATTATTTGAAAGAAGCAACATCTTTAAATAAGTATTTCGAAGTGCTAAATTCCACGGGAAGAGGATTGGAACAACACGAAATTCTGAAAGTCATGCTTATACGGAATCACCAGAATTCAGACAAGTTGGTTCGCATTTGGAATGCTGTATCACAAATGGAATTACCGATTATCCGTAGGAATGAAAATCTTAACAACCATCAGTATGCAGATTTATATAGAAATGCTATAAGAGAATGCAGACAAGGTCATTTTGGTAATGCATTATCGTATATAAATGAAAGTTTTAATGATGCGCAGGAAAATGCTAACACTATTGATATAATCCCTGTTAAGGAGAAAGTGAAATCATCTATATTTCATGCTGTAGAAAGACATGATAGCATATTGTCTTTCCCTGAGTTTCTTCTTCTTTCACTCGATTTGGCGTTCAATTTGAATGGCAAGGATAGTTTTTATCAAAAAAATAAACTTATAGAAAGATTTGAAAAGCAATCAATTACTGACATAGAAGATTTTTATAATAAACTATTGTTCTACAGGCTTCTTCTTGATTATTATGTAGTTCGAAGAGATATTTCTAATGGTCAAAGTAGATTTACAATAATTTTCCAAGATGAAGAACGTGAAAGTCGCGAGTGTTTACGACAATACCTATCAATGTTAACGGTATCAACAGAATTCTATACATGGCTTATTCCATATATGAAACAGTTGCTGCTACTGCAAAATGATTGGCAAAAGGCATCTGTTATTCTTCGGTTTTTGAAAGAAGAAGACAATAGAAGAAGATGCCAGAATGGCTATCCATATAAACTCAGAACAGAAAATTATCCAAATATAGATAGATATTGGTTCTGGAGGTTGGATTACTATCTTTGGGAGAAAAGGGCCGATTTTTTTAATGCCGATGACAAGAGTATCGTCGAAGAATATGTATTCCGTACGAATCGTTCTATTGAGCATCTTCATCCACAAGATGAATCTTATAACGAAGTCTGGAATTCTGAAATAACCAATGGGTTTGGCAATTTGGCCATGATTTCTCAAAGCTTCAATTCCCTTCAGAGCAACGATAATGTAAGAGTCAAATTTGCAAGAATACAAGAGCAACTTGACAACAAATCATTGCAAAGTTTAAAGATGTTAGTAATGTTTAGGCGTGCAAACGAAGATCATTCAAAATGGAGCGAGCAACTGGCTCTTGATAATTTGAAACAAATGTGTGATTTATTGGAACAATCTGCTTCAGATACAAATACTATTTCTTTAGAAAACACATCAAACGTAGAATAGAATGTATACATACATTTCCAACACCGACCATTATAAAGAGGTGCTTTCACGGGTTCAATCCGTGAAGCGCTCTCTTTGGATTGGCACAGCCGACATCAAAGACCTCTATGTGGAGGTGGGCAAGGAGAAGAAACCATTCCTTACTCTCTTAGCCCAACTCATACACAAGGGCGTGGAGGTTAGGCTCATTCATGCGAAAGAACCCGGTCCTGCTTTTCGGGAGGATTTTGATAAGTACCCTGTACTCTATGACAGCCTGGAGCGAATGCTTTGTCCACGCGTTCATTTCAAAATGCTTATCTTCGACTGCAAAGAGGTGTATATTGGCAGCGCAAACCTTACTGGTGCTGGTATTGGCATGAAAAGCGAAGACAAACGTAACTTCGAGGCAGGCATACTGACTGATGCCCCTTCAATCGTTGAGCAAGCAATGAACCAGTTTGATGACGTATGGATGGGTAAATTCTGCAAAAGATGCAAACGCAGAAACTTCTGTATAGACCCTATCATAGCACTATAACAACAAAAATAAGTTTTTCTCAGGAGGTACGCCCATAGTTGGCACACCCTATGCTGACCTTTGCTTCATCAAACATTTAAACTTATAATATGATGGAACAGAAAACAAACGACGATTTCATGCGTAATATTCTCATAGAGGAAGCATGGAAAAAGCTGTCCAGTAATTTTTCGTGGAGCGAAACTCTACTCGAAAAATATCAGAACTGCGTTGATTGGAATAGTATTTCCTCAAACTACAACATCCAGTGGACAATTCCTATGATTACCAAGTTTTCCAAACGAATCAATTGGAGTACTTTCTCGGAATGTAACAATGACACAGTCTTACTACCAGAAGTAATCGAGGCTTTCAAGCACAAATGGGATTGGCATGAATTATCGGGCAACCCAAACGTTCCTTTCACCGATGAACTTCTGGAAAAATATGCAGATTTGTGGGATTGGAACGAAATTATTGGTATTTGGGGGAATTCTATCTATGAAGACAAGGGTATTGACTTCTACGATAAGTTCCAGGAGTACATCCCAGCTAGCAAACTCCAAAACTCAAGTCTATGGAACGAAATGGTTGAGCAACAGATGAATTCTCTCATTCGTGATATTATTTCATAAATCTTAATTCAACAAATTATGGCACTTTGGAAAATTTCAGTTAAGAACAGCGGTAATGCTGCTTGTAAGAACAAAAGACAACGCCTTGAAAAAGGTATGTTTGTCGAAACGAGCACAACAACAACCACACCGCCTATCGGTGTGACTCGTGAACAACCCATGCTTGCTCAATTATTCATGAGCAAATATGGCATCGAGATTGACCCTCACCACATGAACCGGTCACATTTCGATTGTGAGAAGATAGGTTGATACCATTCGCTTAGTAAAATGGATGTTTGGACAGAATTGGGAAACCAACTGACCAAACATCCTTTTTCTTTATCGCCTCAGCCAACAAGAAGCATTGCAAAAATCATGAGGGGAAAGTGGGCTTTTGGTTAATTTATTCGTAACTTTGTTTTTGGTTAAACGAATATGGAATTATGACGAAAAGATTATACTTTTTGCTTGCGCTGCTTCTGTGCATCTGCACGATGGGCGCAGCCAAGACTACGGTGGTGAAGAATGCATCGTCGATGACGCGTACTGGCACTTACCGCATCACTAAGGAACTGAAAGCCAACAATATCAAAATCGGCGATGGCTCTACCATCATTTTCGCTGGCGGACGCATCACGGGTGCCACTATCAAGGCTCGTAACTTGAAAGTGGTGGTTCCCGACGGCAAAACGTATTTCAACGGCTGTCGGCTGTCGGGCAATATCGTCAACTCCAAACTGAAAGCCACCAACTTCGGTTGCAAGGCAGATATGCGCACGCTGAGCAAAAGCAAATGGACCTACAAAAGCTTGCCTCGGCAAACGCTCAAATATCGCACCGGCACCGACAACTTCAAGGCTATGGCGTGCATTGCCACTTTCCTTAGCGGTAGCACTTATGTGGATTTTGAATGGAACGGCAATTTCTTCACCGCCCATCAGCCATCGGCAGCCATCTATGCCCCACCCTTTATCAGAATTGAGAGCTGCAAAAATTTGGCAATGCACGGCGGCACGCTGATTAGCGGCATCCGCTTTATCGATTGTAGCAACATCGAGGTGAGCGATATGCGCTTTGTGGGCTATCACGAATGTCACGACTTTCCTGCTATCCACACATCGGGAAGCCCTGCGAAGGCAATCAAGGTGAACGGCGTGGCATATTCAGTGGCTCGTGGCGGAAAATACGAATGGGCTAACAACTGCTACTACTACGGCACCGACGGCACAAAAGACCTCGGTTTGGCGGCTGAAGGTATCATTTTCGACACCAGTTCGCCAAAAACCTCTTGCACAGGCATCAATGTGCACGATTGCCACTTTGAAATGCGGCTCAATGGTGTGGTGCTCGGCATGAAGCGCACCAACTATAACCAGATGGGCAAAGTGAGTGGCGCAAAAATCACCAACTGCACTTTCTCGCACCATTATTTCCAGCCAATAGGTATGCACGCCGAAAATGTGGTGGTGGAAAACGTGAGTGGCGACTATGCGCTCCAGCCCATCGACATCTCCACCCTGTCGCACAATGTGGTGGTGCGTGGTGCTTCGTTCACCGACCTTTTCTACGGGCCAAAGCAAGAGGCAGAACCTGCCTACGCCAGCCAGTCGTACAACAATCGCATTGAGAACAGCAGTTTCACCATCAACAGGAAATACCGCCTCATCGGCATGGACAGTTACGCCCTGAATGCGGCTGAAGGCAAAGTTGGCGACACGTTTATCGTTAAAAACTCCACCTTCAATTTCTTCACCGACACCTACGGCACTTTCGTGGTGCGCACCTGTACCGACCGTGTGCGCTTTGAAAACTGCAAGTTGAATATCAACCTCAAGAAGCAGACCGACGGCAGCAGCCCCTACTGCATCATGAGCATCTTTGCCGCTCTTGCCACCAAAGCCACCAGTCCGAAAGTGGAACTGGTGAACACCGACATCGAAATCAACGGCGCAGCATCTTCAAGCGCAGGGCAAATTTCCAACCCATTTGCCTACCTGTTCAGCAAAATCGGGGCGAAATCCTATTCCGTCAGCCTCGAACAGTGCAATATCCACGGCACGGCAAGGGTTGATTGGAGTCTTTTCGAGCAAATGGAATCGGTCAGCATCAGCAATTCACAAATTTCAATCGGCGGTTGCGACTACCACGGCTACTACATCAACGCGCCCAAACGCCTGCAAATCACAGGCACCACCTTCACAGGCCGACTTGGAAAATACAACACCCTCGTGGGCGTGCCCAATGTGAAAGACTACAGCCACAGCATCGACAACACCACAGTAGATGCAAGCGTGAGCAAACTGTTCACCACATCGCCCGACCGCCGCCACACCCGCATCACCAACGTGCGCACCCGCACCACCAACCGCC
>OIZL01001395.1_pt1 | contig 13135 bp, 14 predicted proteins | sample 1588541 | NCBI WGS metagenome assembly OIZL01 (sample SAMN03283285) | human gut metagenome | biome: human-associated habitat; material: feces | host: Homo sapiens | place: Peru | collected 2012 | reverse complement strand
GCTCTTTCTGTACATCGTATGATAGTTCATCACTGTTTTCTTGTTTCTGTTTGTCTTCTGTTTCTTCATTGTCTTGTGGTAAAACTGGAGCATCGTTAACATCTTCAAATAAATCATCTAGAGATTCTATTTTTGTATCATTTGCTTTTTCTTGTTCACTACTTTCTACATAAGGATTATATGGATTATATTTCCTCCAAACTCCTCTGTCTATTGGATCTATATCATTATGGCTACAAGCAAATCTATTTACTAACCTTAGAGTATCATATTTAAAATAATAATATTTTCTTGCCTTTATTGGTTTAATTCCTTTCTCAAATATGATACACATATCGTTGTCTAATCTTCTAAGTTCGTCTGGGGTCATAAGAGCTCTTGCCATAATTTGGTCAGATTTATTATATCCTTGCCTCCACATGTTTTTATCTTTACTAACAGACCAGCTATCTCTATTTATTGTTTTTTCTCCTAATTCTTTAGAGAAATATTCTACTGTTTTTTGTGAGTTACTTCCTAAAAACAATGTAGTATCACAGTTACCAATTATTGTTTCATGCGATTTTTCATAAACAGCTTCTAATTGGTCTAGGTTTTGTAATATAACACTAAATGATATTTTTCTACTTCTTGAAGTTGATATTTTTTTATCAAAATCTGGTATTCTACCAATATTTGCAAACTCGTCTAATATAAAATATGTAGGTTGTGGTAATGCTCCCCCTTTTAAGTCTGCAAAGTCATATAACCTTTGTATCATTTGCGAGAAAAATATTGTAAGCAAAAAGTCATATGCAGCATGTGTATCTGATGAAATTACATATACTGCTGTTTTTCTACTTCCTATTTCTTCAAAATTTATTGTATTTGTAGAAGTAAGTTCTGCTATTTCTTTTGAATCAAATTTACCAAGCTTTGATTGAAGTGAAGAAAGAATAGAACTATATGTTTTCTCTGGTGCAATCTCTATAGATTTATAATTCATTCTAGCAGGATGGTCATATGGTAATTGATTCATAAGTTCTGTTAATAAATTTCCTGCTCCACTATTATTAGCGGCCCTAACTAATTCGGCACAACTTGCTAAGTTTTGTTCTTCTTCTGGTCTTGTTGCTAATAAATAATATATTAATGCTTTTAATAGCATTTCTGCCATATCATCCCAATATGGATCAGATTGGCTTTGTGCATCACTTTGACCTTTTACTATTGTGTTTGCTATAACATCTACATCTATTTCGCTTTGTATATGCATTAAAGGATTATATCCATCACTATTTTTTGGATTTACTAAATTAAATATTTTTATATCATATCCTTGGCTTTTTAAATATCCTGCTGTTTTATCATATAATTCACCTTTTGGGTCTGTAAACACATATGATCCTAGAAGTTGGTATGCATTTGGAATAACATATGATGCAGATTTACCAGATCCTGAACCGTCCAACTACTAATACATTTACGTTGCCTCGTTTATCTACTGGTAAATAGTGATTTTCTGCAAGTAATATTCCTTTTTTCTTACTTAAAACACTATATTGCTCTCCAGAAGCCCAATCACTTGATCCGTGTTCAATATCTGTGTACTCATTTTTTGGCATAGATTTTAAGATTCCTACTACAAGCATAATTAGTACACCTATTGTTAGATATCCTTCTACTTTCCAATAAATTGGAGAATATGATGGTAAAAATATTTTTGAAATATTCGAACCTATTGCATTAAAATTAGAAAATAGCACTTCAAAAAATTTATCACTGTTAAAAACATTATTAATTGTTGCTTCTTTTATACTTACCGCTATAGGCGCAGAAAGCAATATGGATAAAGCTATCCATATTGCTGTTGCTATTATTAATGCCATTTTACTCTTTTTTAAGGCATTTTTAACTTTATAATTCATAACTTATCACCTTTTCATTTGTATAAAGTATTATCTACCTTCCCCTGCTGTTTTTTCTTCTCTTTTCTTTTTAGGATTTCCTCCCGGTTGTGCAGAGATAATTATTCCATTTTCCTTTTCTGGATTTTTAGCATCATATTCAAATGCTTTTTCAGGTGGCCATTTAATAGTCATTATAATTCCTCCTCTAATCTGTAAAAGTTGGGGTTCCTCCAACTAACTTAAATCCTTCATCTGTTATATCTCTCACTTCAAATGCAAAATAAGTTTTATTTGGTTTTAACTTGCATTTTCCCTTAACTTCATTGGTTGCATCATCAAAATATAACACTGGTTTTATTTCTTCTGTTGTTTCTGGGTCAATTATAGAAATTGGCCTTTTTAAATTCGGTGTATATTGAACTTCTTTATATTCCGTTTCCTTATCATTATATAAAGTTTCAAATTTAAATGGCATTGGCTTTTTAGAAATTATGACTTTATCGCCTTCCAATATACCATTATTTATAACTACTCTTTCTTTTCCAAAAGAAAGTATTGCTAGTTTATTTCCCTCTGGTTTTGGTTCATCCACATAAAACGTTTTCTTCTTCTTATCTCCTATTAATTCCTCTGTAAATTCTAATCTCTCTACAGTATACTTAGGAGCATTTTTTTGTATTTCCTCTTTTGGTGTTTTATTTACTTGATATATTACTGTATTTACATTTTGTGGATCTGTTATACTAAAATGTTTTCCTTGTATAAATTCCTCCATGCCTATAATAGCACCTCATTTCTACATATAATAATGTATTTTGTCGTATGTATAATCACAATTATAATTATACCTTATTTTTATATTTATGTCAACATTTTTCAGTTGTCTATATATTACTATTTAGTCAAAAAAATATTATAAACATTATATTTGCGTGTTTACTCTTGAAATAAATTCTCTACATTGTTATTTTGTTGTTCTTGGGTTAAATGTTGAAACGCTTTTTAACTTTTCAAATAACTCTTTTTCATCCTCTGTTAACTTTTTAGGAACTACAGTTTTTACTTCTGCTATTAAGTCCCCTCTACTTCCTCTTCCATCTTTATATCCTTTTTGTGGTATTCTAACTTTTTCTCCGCTTTGTATTCCTGGAGGAACATATAGAGAAACTGTATCATCAACAGAGTCTATGTTTACTCTTTTTCCTAATGCTGCTTCCCATGGTGTTAATAGCAAATCTGTCACTATATCGTAACCTTGTAGCTTAAATTTATTATTGTTTTGGATATTTATTTTTATAAACATATCACCATTTTTTCCACCATTTTTTCCTTGCTTTCCTTGCCCTAAAAGTCTTACTTTTTCTCCATCCCTTATTCCTTCTGGTATCTTGACAGAAAAAGTCTTCATTTTACCGGTTTACAGTTCTTAGTGATATCTTTTTTTCTGTTCCATAATAAGCATCTTCTATTCCAACATTTATTTCTGTTTCTATATTTTCCCCTTTAACTGGAATTTTCTTTTTTGTTTTATTTTCTTCTTTTTCTTCGTTGTTGTTTGGTGAACCAAAAAACATACTAAAGAAATCACTAAATACAGAATCTATGCTTCTATTTTCCTCGTTATCTTTCTGCTCTTGCTTATTTCCAGCGTTTCTATTCCAAATTCTATCATATTTTCTTTTGCTAGAGGGATTAGATAACACTCTATATGCCTCATTTATGTCTTTAAATCTTTCTTCTGTTCTACTGTTTCCTCCATTTACATCTGGATGATATTTTTTTGCTTGTTCTCTAAAAGCTAGTTTTACTTCACTTAAGTTTACTTTATTAGTTTCTAGTCCTAATATTTTATAATAATCTTTAAAAATCATTTCAACATCCTCCTACAAAATTTACAAGCAAATTTTGTAATATTAACTCTTAGCTTTTAACTTTTATCCATTGTATACTTTTTATATACTAAGGAATTTCTCATTTTCTAGTATATAAAATTGCTATAATCTCTATTGCCTTTGAAATTTCCTCATTTTTTTAGGAACTCAAATCGGTAAGAACAAATGACGACTTAAGTTGCTTTGTTCTATTTATTTTTAATCTTGAATGATTATAGCATAAAAATACTATTTTGTGAATACAGCTTATGTAACTTTTTTCGTTTTTTTATTGCTTTTTTTTTATTATTTGAATATAATGCATATAAGATTATTCTTGGTGGGGGGATTTTATGAGAAAAAACATTTATTCAAATGAAAACTCTCAATACAAAATTATAGCTGTAGATGACGAATCCGGAATACTAGATTCCTTAAAAGTATTTTTAACTAAATCTGGTTATAGTTTTGTTGGGATAACTGATCCTATTGAAGCAATAGAAAGAGTCAAGACGGAGCATTTTGATTTAATGCTACTTGATTTTATTATGACTCCTGTTCATGGTGATCAAGTTGTAGAAGCAATTCGTAAATTTAATAAAGATTTATATATTTTGTTACTTACTGGTCATAAAGATTTAGCACCTCCTTTAGAAACTATTAGGAGACTAGATATTCAAGGATATTGCGAAAAAAGCGATAAATTTGATCAATTGCTATTACTTGTCGAATCTGGAATAAAAGCGATATCTCAGATGAATTTAATTAGAAAAATCAATTTAGAATTAAAAGATACTTATGATAAATTAGAAAAAGCTTATTTAGAAAGCATTGAAACTTTACGTTATACAGTAGAAGCTAAAGATACATACACTAGAGGTCATTCTGACAGAGTTTCTGCCTATTCAGTTTTACTAGGAGAAAAATTAGGCCTTTCAGAAAAAGAACTTAACGATTTAAAAATAGGTGGTTTATTCCACGATATAGGGAAAATCGGAGTTCCTGACAGTATACTTCTAAAAGATTCTAAATTAACAGATGATGAATATTCTGAAATAAAAAATCATCCTGCAATAGGCGCTCATATATTATCAAATGCAACTATTTTCAGTGACATTATACCTATAGTAAAGCATCATCATGAACGTTTTGATGGTTTCGGATATCCTGGTAAATTAAAGGGAGAAGAAATTCCATATTTGGCAAGAATAACTGCTGTTGCAGATGCATTTGATGCAATGACCTCAAAAAGGACTTACAGAAATTCCTTATCTTTAGACGTTGTTAAAGCTGAATTGGAAAAATGTAAAGGAACTCAGTTTGACCCTGAATGTGCTAATGCATTTTTGGATATATTAAATAATAATTATGATAAAATTCAAGAAATTATGAAAAAATTCAACCCAGAACAGTAGAAAGAAAGATTTAGGACGGACTTTTTTCTTTCCAGTTTAATAGATATAAAAAGGAAACTATTAAAAATTTTACAATAGTTTCCTTTTTTGGTGAAAGAAAATTTTCCGTCCAAAATCTTTCCATTTTGTTTTTTATTCAATTCCTAAGTATTCATTGTATGTGCATTCTCTGTCTATTATTTTTTCTTTTCTTAAATCTATTATTCTATCTGCAACTGTTTGTGTTAATTGATGGTCATGAGATGTAAATAATAAGTTGCCTTTAAATTTTTTCATTCCTTCGTTTAAAGCTGTAATGCTTTCCATGTCTAAATGGTTTGTAGGTTCATCAAAGATTAAAAAGTTTGCGCCAGAAAGCATTAACTTAGATAATACACATCTTACTTTTTCACCACCTGATAAAACTTTTACATTTTTCAATGCTTCATCGCCTGAGAATAGCATTCTTCCTAAAAAGCCTCTTACATATGTTTCATCTGGGTCTTTAGAATATTTTCTAAGCCAGTCTACTAATATTTCATCTCTTTCAAATAAATATGAATTATCTTTTGGGAAGTAGTCTTTTGTTATTGTTTGTCCCCATATAACTTCTCCACTATCTGGTTCTATTTCACCTGCAATTATTTGGAATAATAATGTTGTAGCTAATTCATTATCAGATAAAACTGCGATTTTATTATCTGCTTTTACTGAAAAAGATATATTTTTTAGAACTTCTTCTCCATTTACACTTTTGCATAAATTTTTTACTGTAAGTATTTCTTTTCCTGGTTCTCTATCTGGTTTGAAATCAATATATGGATATTTTCTGTTTGATGCTTTTATTTCTTCTAATTGTATTTTTTCCAAAGATTTTTTTCTTGAAGTTGCTTGTTTAGATTTTGAAGCATTTGCACTAAACCTTGCTATAAAGTCTTGTAACTCTTTTATTTTTTCTTCTTTCTTTTTATTTTGTTCTCTTGCTTGTTTTAATGCTAATTGGCTTGACTCATACCAAAAGTCATAGTTTCCTGGGTAAACTTTAATTTTTCCAAAGTCAACATCTGCTATGTGTGTACAAACTTTATTTAAAAAGTATCTATCATGTGACACAACTATAACAGTATTTTCAAAATCTATTAAAAAATCTTGTAACCAATTTATACTTTTTAAGTCTAAGTCGTTTGTTGGCTCATCTAATAATAGAACATCTGGATTCCCAAATAGGCTTTGTGCTAATAGCACTTTTACTTTATCTTTTGCTTCTATTTCTTTCATTAATTTATAATGCATACTTGCTGGAATTCCTAAGTTGTTAAGTAGTGTAGCAGCATCTGATTCTGCATTCCATCCATCTAATTCTCCAAATCTTTCTTCTAGCTTTGCTGCCTTTAATCCATCCTCTTCTGAAAAATCTGGTTTCGCATATATTTCTTCTTTTTCTTTCATTATACTATAAAGCTCATTATTTCCCATTATAACTGTATCCATTACAGTATTCTCCTCATAAGCAAAGTGATCTTGTTTTAAAGTAGATAGACGCTCTCCTTTATCTATAGACACATCTCCTTTACTTGGTTCTAGTTCTCCAGATAGTACTTTTAAAAATGTAGATTTTCCAGCACCATTAGCCCCTATTAAGCCATAGCAATTTCCTTTTGTAAATTTAATATTTACATCTTCAAACAATACTCTTTTCCCAAATCTTACGGTTACTCCTACTGCGTTTAACATTTTTTTCCTCCTATAACATATCTCTTTTTTTAAGCCATATAACTGTCCCAAAAGATATTAATAACGATATTCCTATTACTATTGCAAACCCATGTGGGCTTGTTGCAAATGGTAAAGGTACATTCATTCCATATATGCTTGCTATCAATGTTGGTATCGAAAGCACAATTGTTATTGCTGTTAAAAACTTCATGACTATATTCAAATTATTAGAAATTATAGATGCAGAAGCATCCATTGTTGTATTTAAAATGTCACTATATATTTTTCCCATTTCTATAGCTTGTCTATTTTCTATTATTGCATCTTCTAGTATTTCATCATCTTCTTCATATGATTTTAATATTTTTCCTCTTGCAGTTTTCTCCATAACTAATTCATTTGCTTTTAATGATGTTGTTATGTAAACTAAACTGTTTTCTAAGTTTAGTAGTTGTATTAACTCTTCGTTTTTCATTGTTCTTTTTAATACACCTACCGTATTTTCTGCGCTTTTGTTTATTCTTTTAAGGTCTGTTAAATAGTATGACGCATTTAAATATAATATTTGTAGCACAAACCTTGTTTTCTTGTAAGTGTACATACCTTTTATTCTACCTTTTTCAAAGTTGTCTATTATTCTGTTCTTCTTTAATGATACTGTAATAAAAAATTCGTCTCTTACTACAATTAATCCTAACGGCATTGTTGTATAGACTTTTTCTTCTTTATTGTCTTCGATTATTGGAACATCTATTACAAATAAAGTCATGTCATCTTCCATATCGATTCTGGCCTGTTCTTCATAATCTAGTGGATATTTTATAAATTCATCTTCTATTTTTAAATTTGAACAAACCTCTTTTATTTCTTCCTCAGATGGGTTTACTAAACTAATCCAGGACCCTGGTCTAAACTCTTTTATTTTTTCAAATTTATTCGTTTTTAAGTCCGTATTATAAATGTTTAACATAAACCTCACCCCTTTTAATTATTACATTTATTTCTTGTTGCTTATACAACTTTTTTATTATAACATATTTTTTTTATTTTTTATACCCCAAAATAAAATTAGTTAATTCTCTTGAACCAAGCGACTTTAGTCTTCCTTTGTTCTCGCCGATTTGAGTTTCCGAATAAAATGAGGAAATCTCAAAGGCAATAGCGATTATAGCATTTTTTATATACTAGGAAATGAGAAATTTCCTAGTATATAAAAAAGCTCACATCTGTTCTTTGCAAGGTAGATGTGAGCTTGCTCAATTTATCAGGCAAAACCACGTTTGTGGAATTGTCATTTCCTATTTTTATTATAATCAAATTTATTAAGAAAGTCAAATAAATCTTACTCTTTCTCTAATTCTCTTATTAAATCCACCTAAATGATAGTAATGAACATAGTGACTTAAGTCACCCTTTATTATCGCCGATTTGAGCTGCCGAATAAAATGAGGAAATCTCAAAGGCTAGCAATTATAGTGTTTTGTGCCTCTAATGAAAGAAATAGAGCAACTCATTCAAAATAATTTGGTCAATAAACTTATATCTATATTATCTAGCTGTGGAATATGAATAAATATCATATCACAATTCAAATTTTGCTCTGCAATATATTTTAATCCATAATAGTAAATATTATTGCATAAATAATTACCAGCATCATATGAGATAATTATATTAAATCCGTTTACCTTTAATTTATAACATAGTTTAGAAAAATCATAGGTTGTATTATAAATATTAGTATCATTTTTACCTTGAATTTCTATTTTTATATTATTATAATCCAATGGTGCCTGTCCAAAAGATATTATCAAATCATAATTGTTTTTAACCAATTTGTTTTGAAGTTGGTCAACACTTGTTACAAAACTATTTTTTAAATATAATTTATCACTTTTATTACATTTAATATTATCAAGTAAAACTTTTGATGAATTAGACTTTCCATTAAAAGCTGTATATAATATTCTCATAGTTTTTCCTCCTTATCATAATGATTATGTCATTATACAAGTGTGTTTCTCAATTGACAAAATTAATTATTTTAAAACTCGAACTTTTTATAGTTCGAGTTTGCATCAATTTGGTGCACTTAGTTGGATTCGAACCAACGGCCTCTCCCTTAGGAGGGGAGCGCTCTATCCACCTGAGCTATAAGTGCATACATTTGTATTATACACTAGTTTAAATATTTTGACAAGAAATATATATTATATTATAATAAATTGCGAACAAATGGGGACAGACCCCTTTTGTTTAAATTAAGACAAAAGGGGTCTGTCCCCATTTGTTCTAATTCATTTAATTAAAAAGGACTGATATATATGCAACGTATTTTAAGTTATGTTAGAAAAGCAATAGATGATTATAATATGATAGAAGATGGAGATAAAATTGCTGTTGGATTATCTGGAGGTAAAGATTCTATAACTTTACTTATGGCATTAAAGAATTTACAGATATTTTATCCAAAAAAATTTGAGATTATTGCAATTACTATAAATCCTGGATTCGAATTTTTTAATAGTGATTTTCTAAAAGCTACTTGTGAAAAAATTGGTGTTCAATATGTAGAAGAAAAGACTCATATTAAAGAAATAGTTTTTGATATACGAGAAGAAAAAAATCCTTGTTCTTTGTGTGCAAATTTAAGAAGAGGAATACTAAACAGTGTAGCAATTAGAGAAGGATGTAATAAAATAGCATTAGGTCATAATGAAGATGATGTTTTAGAAACATTTTTCTTAAATTTATTATATGGTGGAAACATTAATACTTTTGCTCCAACAGCATACATGGATAGATCTGGAATCACTCTAATTAGACCTCTTATTTATGCACCAGAAAGATGTATAAAAACTTTTGTAAAGAAAAACGACATAGAAGTTATGCCTAAATGCTGCCCTATGGATGGAGTCTCAAAAAGAGAAGATATGAAAAATTTAATTTGGGATTTTCAAAAGAAAATTCCAAATGTTAAAGCCAATATTTATGGTGCAATTAAAAGAAGCAATATAAAAGGATGGAACAAATAATTCCACCCTTTTATATTATTAAATTTCTGTTTCATTAATTAGTTCTATTAATCTATTTGATAAGTTATATGTAAAATTTAACATATAAAAATATCTTTCTAGTTGTTCTTTGTTTATAATTCCTTTCTTTAGTGCTTGTGGTTCAAACATACTGCCACAATGGAATCTCAAATAAATTTCATCTTCTTTTATAACTATATCATATTTTATATTTGTTTTATTTTCGAATTCTATCATTTCTTCCATTACATCTGCTGTTAATAATTGCATTGCTATAATTTTGTTATCTGTTATTACATCAAAATATTTTTCAAATTCACTAGAATCCATGTTTAATCTATTTCTATCATGTCTTCCAACTTTATCTTGCACAATTTTTAATTCGCTTGTTATAGATTTTTCTGATGTTACTTTTGCAAACAACCCATGAAATATTGTTGTTCTTGTTGTATGTGTATTACCTTCGCTATCTGTTTCGGTTTCAACATGCTCTGTAAACACTTCTGCCATATCTATATAATATTTATTTTTTATTTGCCCTTCAAAATAGTCTTCTGAATGGTACTCATTGTAATATTCATTATAATTTGGTTTCTTATAAATTCTATATGGCATTCCTTTAAGAGGATAATATTCTAAATTATCATAAAAGTTGCTTATTAATTTTTTTATTATTAACTGCTTAAACTCTAATTTATATTTATTTTGTTTTTTGCTAAATACACCAGTAATTACAAATACCATTAAATTTGTAAAAAATATGTAAAACAATATAATAAATAAGAATGGAAGTATTAAAAATATATCAAATTCTTCATAAGAGTTTAAACTAATCTTTACTATCATAATAATAAGACCCAAAACAATAGTTATTATAGCTATTCTTTTTCTTATTTTATTCATCATTTTCTGTTCATCTTTTGCTTTTTTCCACAATTCTTTTATATCTTGTGTTTCCTCTATTTCTTTAAATAAATCCTCAAAATTTTTCATATTACTATCCTAAATCCACTTGTATATTTTCTTTTTTATAATCTTCTACTGTAAATAATTCTGCCTCCTTAAAATTAAACATTTTTGCAATTATATTTGTAGGTACAGTGTTAATAGTAGTGTTATATGCAGTCACTTCATTATTGTATATTCTTCTTGCCGCTTGTAATTGGCTTTCTATTTTTGATAAACTTTTTTGTAAATTCAAAAATTGTTCACTCGCTTTTAATTCTGGATATTGTTCTGCCACTGCAATTACTTGGTTTATACCATTATTTAATTTTTCTGCTTCTTTTATATCCTTGCTTCTACTGTATTCCTCTCTTAATTGTGTAATTTTCTCTAGCACTTCTACTTCATGTTTTGCATAGCCTTTTACACATTCAACTAAATTTGGAATTAAATCAAATCTTTGATTTAAATATACATCTATTCCAGACTTAGCTTGATTTACTTTGTTCCTTAATTTTACTAACGAATTATAGCTTCCTAACATTATTAATATTACAATTATTAATGCTATTATTAATACTACCACCATTTATTCTCCCTCCTATCTTTTAATTTTTGTAATTCTGTTGTATTTATTATAGCTTTTGTATCATTTATTATTTGGTTGGTTTTATTATTATTTATTGTTTTGTTACAGCTGCAATTTCTTTTGTTGTTTGAAAAAAATCTGCTTGCCATTATTTAAACAAGTCAAATGCTTCCATAAACTCTTTCATTGCTAAGTTAGTTACAATTATAAATATAACTAATATTGCTAACATAATTAAAACTGCTTTTTTATTTTTTTGCTCATCATTAACTGTTTTTTTGTCTTCTATTTTTAGCTCCTCTGCCTCATTTAATAAAGAATCAACACTTACTCCAAAAAATTTACTTATTTCTGCAAGTTTACTCATCTCTGGTGTTATTTCACCCAACTCCCATTTTGATAAAGTTTGTCTTGTTATATTTAATTTATATCCTAACTCCTCTTGTGATAATCCTTTTTGTTTTCTTAAATTAATTAGTTTTTCATTAAATTTCATATTTAATTCCCCTTTACTTTTTTACTAGGATTTCTCCATGATTTTATTATACTTGTTAGGCTATAAATGTTCTACTAATTTATTTTTGCAATTTGTCAACTAAAGTTAACATCTACTTTTTTTCGTTATTTCATCAGTTCTTTCATACCTTCAGTCACTTCATTTACTTTGTTTTTAGCATCTTCTATATTTTCTCCAGTTGCTCCCATATAAAATTTTATTTTTGGCTCTGTTCCAGATGGTCTCATGCAACACCAAAAATCGTTTTCTAATTCAAAATATAAAACATTTGATTTAGGTAATTCAACCTTATTTATCTCTTCCGTATTATAGTCTTTTATTGTTCCGTTTAAATAATCTCTAAATTTTAATATTTTATATTTTCCTATTGCTTTTGGTGGATTATTTCTTACATTTTCCATCATATTTTTTATTTTCTGAGCCCCATCTGCCCCTTCTAGTACTATAGACACTTGATTTTCTTGATAGTATCCATATTTTTTATACATATTTTGCATATTATCCCAAAGAGTCAATCCTTGTTTTTTATAATAAGCAGCCGCTTCTGAAAGTAGCATTAATGCTATAATTCCATCTTTATCTCTTACTTTATCTCCAACTAAACAACCATAGCTTTCTTCATATCCCATTATGCATTTATAAGAATTCTCTTTTTCAAATTGTCTTATTTTAGCAGCAACGTTTTTAAAACCTGTTAATACTTCAAACAATTTAACATCATTTTCTTCACAAATTCTATCTGCCATATTAGATGAAACTATTGTTTTTATTAATGCACTTTTTTTATCTAACAAACCTTTTTCTCTTTTTTGATTTATCAAATAGTCTGCAACTGTAAGCCCAATCATATTTCCATTAAACAATACATATTCTCCAGTTTTACTATCTTTTACATGTAAACCTATTCTATCTGCGTCTGGATCATTTGCAACCACTATATCTGCATCAATTTCTTTTGCAAGCTTTAATGCAAGTTCAAATGCTGCAGGATCTTCTGGATTTGGATATTTTACCGTTGGAAATTTCCCATCAGGTTCAGCTTGTTCCTTAACAATATGTACATTTGTAAATCCAAGCTCGTCTAATATTCTTAATGCTAATTTTTTACCTGTCCCATGTAATGGTGTATATACTATTTTTATATCTTTTCCATACTCTTTTATAATATCTGGATTTAAA
>OIZL01001394.1_pt1 | contig 13139 bp, 7 predicted proteins | sample 1588541 | NCBI WGS metagenome assembly OIZL01 (sample SAMN03283285) | human gut metagenome | biome: human-associated habitat; material: feces | host: Homo sapiens | place: Peru | collected 2012 | reverse complement strand
GCTGCGGGAGCTGAAGGAGCGGACGGACTCACGTTGGATGTTCCCCTCGCCGGTAAAAGAAGACGCTCCGTTGTATCCGCAGAGCGTCTATCGAAAGATGAAAAAAGTATTGGTACGGGCACAGTGCAAGGACATCCGCTTCCACGATCTGCGCCACACCTTCGCCACCACCGCCCTGGAGCACGGCATGGACGTGAAAACGCTCTCTGCCATCATCGGACATATCTCCTCAGCGACCACCATCGATATCTACAGCCACATCACCGGCGCCATGCAGCGGCAGGCGGCGCAGAAGATTGAGCGCGGTATCGGCCACAGCGAGGCGTACGAGCCCCACGAAACGCTAGGGGACCAACTTCCCGCCGAAGACGGAAAACCGCCCGTAAGCCCACCGTTCGCCCCGTACAAGGGCAAGGTGCGCAAGCCCGGCACCGGTGGAATCTATGAGCTGAACGACCACCTCTTCGAAGGCCGCTATTCGCCCACCAACGCTCAGGGCAAACGCGAGGTGCTTCTAGAGAAAATGATCGCCGAGGTGCGGGAAAGGATTAAGGAAGAGAAGCGGCTACTGAAAGCGGAAGCAATCGCCGGGAAATGAGGCTTTCGAAAGAGATTGTACCCATTTTGTATGCGCAACCAAATCATGAGATGATGTCGAGCAGATTATTTCTACTCAATCAAAAAAATGACATAGTTGATTGCTAAACCACTTGCATTTTCTATAGCAAATGCTATAATATATGCAAGGAGATGATGCTTGTGGATTTCGGGCTTCTTATCAAATGTGTTCGAAAAGAATTGGGGCTAAGTCAAGAGCAACTTGCCAGAGAACTCAATATTAGTTTTTCTACAGTTAATCGATGGGAAAACGGAAAGACTAATCCAAGTCATATGGCAAAGGAGATATTTTTTAAATTTTGCGCTAATAACAACGTAGATATAAAAAAACTGAAGAAAGGAGATGCGTGAATGAAGAACATAACATTGGGAAATGTTGATCGAGTTGCCGTTGAGGACGAATGGAATTTTAGCAACGAAACGGAATTAGCAATGCATACCATTCACGCGTATCCAGCAAAATTTCCAGCTTTTATTGCTAAGAAAGCTTTTGATTACGCAGCAGTTGAAGGTGTCGATGTAAAAAAAGTTGCCGATATCTTTTGTGGATGTGGGACAGTTGCGCTCGAAGCAAAGACACATAAAAAAGATTTTTGGGGGTGCGATATAAATCCGGTTGCGACGTTGATTGCGCGCGTGAAAAGTGAAACCTATGATGTGAATACTGTTAGGGCGTACTTTGAGCAAATTCAGGAAGAATACAATAATACGGATAATAGTAAAAACATTTATAAGGAAGCAAATGAACGGCTAAAGTACTGGTTCACAGAAAACAGTTACATAGATTTATTAAAGCTGAAAATGGCAATAGGCCAAAATGTCACTGAAGAAAAATATTTAGATGCATTTCACTGCCTTTTCTCATCTATCTTGAAGGCATCTTCCAGATGGCTAACAAAGTCAATCAAGCCGCAGGTTGACCCGATCAAAAAAGAGATAGTGATTTGGGATGCTTTTGTAGGGCAGTACAATAAGTTCATTCGAGCAATCGGGCAGCTTGACAAAGTGCAAGATGAACACAGAATTGAGATTGCAACAGAGAATTTTCTTGAGGTAAAAAACCTACCAAAGGTGGATTTGATTATTTCGAGCCCTCCTTATGTTACCTCATACGAATATGCGGATTTACACCAACTTTCATCTCTTTGGCTTGATTATACAGATGACTATCGCAATCTTAGGCGCGGGTCGATTGGAAGCTTATACAATAGCGATGAATACACAATTAATCTTGAATCGCTTAACTCGGTAGGCAAACAAATTGTATCCGAGTTGTTCAGATCGCAGAAAGCTACAGCTCAAGTTCGTTCCGTCGCAAGATATTATGTCGATATTCAGAATGCAATAAAAAAGAGCGCACAAATGTTGACGAATGGAGGAATGGTGTTTTTCGTTGTTGGTGATACTGAGTATAAGGGAACAAAAATCAAGAATTCAGAGCATCTAGTTCAAAGCCTAATTGATATGGGTTTCTCAGATATTAAAGCGGCCAAACGGAGAATATCAAATAAGCTGCTTACTCCATATCGTGACGAATTTGGAAGGTTTTCTTCGGATAAATCAAATAGGACAATTTATCATGAAGAGTATATTATCAGTGGAAGGATGTGGCGTCAATGAGTGAGAAACTGCAAATAAAGCCATATGCTAGGTTATTAACTATGTTGGGCGATCAATTAATTAAAAATGAATTGATTGCCCTTATAGAACTCATTAAGAACTCATATGATGCTGATGCCTCTTGGGTGAAAGTCAGCTTTATTGGTTTTGCGGAAGACTATTCATTGACGCCCACCTCTAAAATTATTATTGAAGACGATGGTTGCGGGATGAATGCAGAGATCCTTCGAAAGCACTGGCTTAACCCTGCAACTCCTGATAAGCTTAAGCGCAAAAAAACGGATCCGAAAACACCTAAAGGACGCGTTTTGCAAGGCGAAAAAGGAATTGGGCGCTTTGCAATCTTCAAGCTTGGGAAGAAAATATCCATTACTACAAGGCGCCGAGTGCAAGATGAAATGGGAAGGTTTCTCGATGAGGGTGAAACCATCGAGAATATGTTGACCTATGATTTTTCAAAATATGACAATGATTTCTTACTTGAAAATGGCGAGGAGAAGGAACTCTTCCTGGAGCAGCTTGAAGTGGATTTGACGCAAAGGGCGCCAATATCTATTGTAGAGAAAGAGATTCTTCTTGGAACCACTCTAAGAACTCGCAAACCGTTTGGAACCGTTATTGAAATCACAAATTTAAAAACAAAGTGGACAAGTGAACGGGTTGATCGTATTCAACGTGATATTGGAAAACTCCTGCCAATCTTTGCAACAGAAGATTTGGCTGACTTTGGCGTATGGTTTTATAAAGACAATGCATTACTGGAGCCTAGAGATTCATACAAGAAAATAATTAATAACTGCTTAGAGAACAAATCCGTACTCAAAGTTACGGATGGGCATTTTTCTTGTGGCTCTAATACTTTTACTTTTAAACTTAATGGTCAGCCCGTGAAGTTGAATTTTCAAGATCCAGACATTACAGGCTTAACGCAGTTCAAAAGATTTAAGGAGCTTGCGAAGAAAGAAGAAACTATAGAATGCGGAAGCTTCAATTTTGAATTTTATGTTTTTGACTTCAATGTTGATTCTGAAAACCCATCAAAATACTACTTGTCAAAAGAGGAGAAGGGCATTATTAAGGAGCACAGAATATATCTGTATCGAGACAATGTCCGCGTTATGCCCTATGGTGATCCTGAAGACGATTGGCTGGGAATAGATATGGCACGTGGTACTGTTCGCGCTGATGAGTACCTGAGCAACGATCAAGTAGTTGGGTGCGTCTATATTTCCCAAAAAGAGAATCCAAACTTGAAAGATAAAACCAACCGAGAGGGCTTAATCGAAGAGGGACGTGCGCTAGAAGATTTCATCGGGATTCTCCAGTTGATTCTTCGTTACCTGCGAAAGAAGCCATTTGCGCAGTATTTGATCGACAAGCAGAGAAAAAAAGAAACTGATCTGATTAAAAAGGGACGCCCAAATGAGCTAATTGAAGGAGCAAAGAAGCAATTTGGCAATGATGAAAAGGCCATGGCTTTTTTGAGAACCTTTGAGAGCAGTTATACGAAAGAAAAGCGCATACTTGAGGATAGAATAAAGAAAACAGAAAACCTTGCTGCAGTTGGTCTTTCAATTGAAACGGCTTCGCATGATGTGATGCTGCTTCTTGGAAAAGCAGTTGAGCAGCAAGAGGCCCTTATTAGAGAGTTGATGTTGGGATATGAAGTGGATCGAGATGAACTGATTTCGCGACTTACACTGATTCGTGGTACCATTTCGATGATTCAGACCCAAATGAAAGATGTTCAGCTTCTATTTCCTTCAACTAAATCAAAGACTAAAAACATTGATGTTCGTTCGATTATAGAAAAGGTTCACAACTTGTATAAGCGAGCACTTAAGGAAAGTAGTATTGAAGTCGAGTATGATGTCTCTGCTCAACCGGTGATCGCAAAAACAACTGATGCTGTTTTACTTCAGGTATTTATTAACCTATTCGATAACGCTTTATATTGGCTGAAGACCATCGATGGCGAAAGAAAAATCATGATTACTTTAGATGGTAGTCAGAACAGAATGATATTCTCTGACAGTGGGCCTGGAGTAAAGTCTGATGATATAGATTATATATTTGAAGCGTTTTATTCTGGTAAAGGCGAAGAAGGTCGAGGATTAGGCCTGTATATTGCAAGGCAACTACTTGATAGATACGATTACTCCATAACTTTAGCCGAATTCTCGAAAGACAAACGGCTGAAAGGTGCAAATTTCGTGTTGGAGTTTGTTAAAGAAGGAGAGCAGGTATGAATATTGAAAAACTCTTCAGTGGCATTGCAGTAATTGTAGATAACGAAATAGATGATGCATCGTCTTCTATCTACAGCATCAAAAAACTCATTGAGGAAAAGAATATACCCGTTCTGACTTTCTCAGAAATACCGTCACTAGATGTAATTCCTGCTCTATCTGGCGCTGCTTTTGTTATTCTTGATTGGGACTATACAGATGGGAAGATTGCAGTAGAGGAGGGCGAACGGATACACATTCCCGGAACTCTCATTGAAGCAGAAGAATCCCGGCTAATCTCTTTCATCACCCAACTCCTAAAAGAACTGTTTGTGCCTGTATTTATTTTTACTGCAAAGTCAAAAGAAATGGTAACTGATCGGTTGAAGGATGCTGATTTGTGGCAAGATAACCGACCAAATCGTATTTTCGTGAAACAAAAAGATGAAGTTGATACAGATGATGAACTGTTTTCAGCCATCGCGGATTGGACAAAAGAGATGCCGTCAGTGTATGTTCTTAAAGAATGGGCATTGGCTGCAAAAAAGGCTCAAAACAGCATGTTCAATGAGCTTTATTCATATTCACCAAACTGGACACAAATAATATGGAATATGCTTAAAGCGGATAGCCGAGACAGCCAGCGCGAATTTGGGGATTTTATTACTAAACAGCTAGTCAATCGTATTTCGGATTATTCGTTTGAAGAAGATATGATTAATTCAGACAAGCCAGTAAGTGCAGATGAGCTTTTGAGCGTCGTTGAGGGAGAACGATATATAAAGTACACACAATCACAGAGTCAGGCATATACTGGAGACTTGTACTATGATTTTGACAGCAACACCTATTATCTGAATATTAGGGCACAATGCGATCTGGCGCGAAATGATAATCCGATTCTATATCTCATCAAAGGCAAAGAACTCACAGATGAAGACATCGTTACAGAAGACATCAAACTTACAAGCGAAAGAAATCTTCACTTTAGCACGGGATCGTGCTTTTCTTTAGAACGCCTTGGCGAAATATGTCAAAATGAGGAGGAATTAATCTCCATAAATAACAGATTTCGTGCGTATAGGAACGCTGCGTTTTTTTCTAACGGAAATATAATAGGTAAAAAGTCAGAGATTATTATTACTTGTGTAGCTGGGGAAAAAGCGCTGAAGTTTCGTTTGGACATACATAAGACAGTCAAATACAATCAAATTAAAGATAAATTAATTGGTAGAGTTTTACCCCCGTATATTACACAAATTCAGCAAAGCTGTGCAAATCATATTACCCGAGAAGGAATTATGCCGACTCCAAAGGAAATATTTGAAAAAATCAATCTATAACAGCAACATCAATTTCTGCGCCACAGTAAACAAAGAAATAGGAAAAATCCTCTGAGATCATTGATCCCAGAGGATTTTTGGTCCGAGTGACTGGTTTCGAACCAGCGGCCTCGTGGTCCCAAACCACGCGCTCTACCATCTGAGCTACACCCGGATATTTAGTTTTCTGCTTCTGTCGTTGTGGTCAAAGATGTGGTCAAACGGCGATTTTCGGAGATTTTGCGGAAGGGATGAAGCACCAAATCGCCAGTGTTTCCAAGGCTTCCGGGGATTTCGGATTTCTCCGTCTTGCCGGGGGTGTTACACGCTCCCAAACCAAGCGCGATACCAAACTTCGCTAAGCCCGGAAGTTTGCAATCGGATTATAGCGCATTTCACACGAAAAAGCAAGAAAATACTTTACCTGCGGGAAAAGTTTTGCTATAATCCTTCCAGACAAACAGAAAACGAGGTATTGCGTCTATGCGAATGAGAAAACGCAACAATTTGGAGCCGCGGATGGAGGCTTGCTCGGCGATTTGGATTCGGAACGGGAAGGAACTGCGCGGTGCGTGGCGGTCGCTGATGCCGGAGGCAAAGGAGGTCCGTCTGGAGGTCGGGTGCGGCAAGGGAAAGTTCACGGTCGAAACGGCGCAGGCCAACCCGGACATTCTTTTCATCGCCGTCGAACGGGTGCAGGAGGCGATGCTGCTCGGCATGGAGCGGGCACTGGCGCTTGGGCTGAAGAATCTTTATTTTCTGTCCCTTGACGCGGCGGAGCTGGAGGAGTATTTTGCCGACGGCGAGGTTGATTTGCTCTATCTGAACTTCTGCGATCCGTGGCCACGAAAGAAAAATGCGAAGCGCCGACTGACCTATCGGACGTTTTTGGCAAAATATCGGAAAATTCTCCGCACGAACGGTGAAATTCATTTCAAGACCGATAATTCGGCGCTGTTCGAGTGGTCGCTGAGCGAGTTTAATCTCAGCGGCTGGGAGATAAGAAATGTAACAAGAAATCTACACGCGAACGGTCCGGTCGGGATTATGACGGGCTACGAGGAGAAATTCTACGAGCTGGGCACGCCGATCAACCGCTGCGAGGTAATCAACCGGGAGGAAAGTATGAATAAGATACCAATGACCGTGCCGCTGGTCGAGATGGACGGCGACGAGATGACCCGCATCCTCTGGCGAAGCATCAAGGACGAGCTGCTGATGCCGTTTGTCGAGCTGAAAACGGAGTATTACGACCTCGGCCTCAAGGAGCGCGACCGGACGCGCGACGAGGTGACGGTCAATGCGGCGAATGCGATTCGCAAATACGGCGTCGGCGTGAAATGCGCGACGATCACACCGAATGCGCAACGTATGACCGAGTATTCGCTCCATGAGATGTGGAAAAGCCCGAACGGAACGATCCGCGCGATTCTGGACGGTACGGTGTTCCGCGCACCGATTCTGGTGGACGGAATCCGTCCGGTCGTGAAAAACTGGAACAAGCCGATCACGATCGCCCGCCATGCCTACGGCGACGTTTACAAGGCGACGGAGCTGCGCGTCCCGGAGGGAAAGGCAGAGCTGGTATTTACCGACAGGAACGGCGCGGAAACGCGGAGAACGATTTATGAATTTGAATGCGGCGGCGTTCTGACCGGACAGTATAACAAGGACAGCTCGATCGAATCCTTCGCCCGCGCCTGCTTTAACTATGCGCTGGCGACGAAGCAGGACCTGTGGTTCTCTGCGAAGGATACGATTGCCAAGGTGTATGACGGTACGTTCCGGAAGATTTTTGACGACATCTATGCCGCAGAGTATCAGGCGCGCTTTGAGGCGGCGGGGCTGCACTATTTCTATACGCTGATCGACGACGCGGTTGCGCGTGTGATCCGCAGCGAGGGCGGCTTCATCTGGGCCTGCAAGAATTACGACGGCGACGTGATGAGCGACATGGTTTCCACGGCGTTCGGCTCGCTTGCAATGATGACCTCCGTGCTGGTTTCGCCGGACGGGAAGTATGAATACGAGGCGGCACACGGAACTGTAACACGTCACTACTACCGTTACCTTGAGGGCGAAAAGCCCTCGACGAACCCGGTCGCGACGATTTTTGCATGGACCGGCGCACTGAAAAAGCGCGGCGAGCTGGACGGTAACACGGCGCTGACCGCCTTCGGCGAAAAGCTCGAAATGGCCTGCCTGCGCGTGATCGAAAGCGGCCGCATGACGAAGGATCTTGCTCTGCTCTGGGAGAAGGGGACAGCAGAGGTGCTGACCAGCGAGGAATTCATTGCGGCGGTTCGCGGTGAATTGGAAATTCTCTGCGCGGAAAACAACGCGGAAATCGAGAAAAACAACTGAATTCCGGGAGAATTTTCCGATAATTTCAGGTATGACAACACGCTTTGGCGGGTATGCTGAAACAGCAGACGCCAAAGCGCGTTTTTTCTGCGCGAATCCTGCACTTTTTTCCAAGGAATCACAAAATTTTGCAAAAAACCGCAAAAACCTCTTGCGCTTCAGGAAAAAGCGCGATATAATGAACTGGATATGCTAAAGGTGGAAGTAGCGCCAACTAACAGCCAGGCGCATTGCGCATAATATAGATTCTATCAGGCTGTGATATGTGTTCGCCGGACCGCCTTGTTTTATTTCGCCGGGAGAAAAGCGCCGCTCTTTTTTCCTCCGTCGGCATTGAAACTGAACGAGCAGCAAGGAAGTGCTTTATGGCTACCGCAAATAAGAACGGAAAAACAAACGAGGAGCTGATGTCGTCGCTGACGGCCCTGATTAACAAGGGACGCCGCGAGGGAATGGTTACCTCCGCCGAGCTGACGTCGGCATTGGAGAAGCTGGACCTCTCCGTCGAGAAGATCGAGCAGGTCTATGATACCTTTGAATCCATCGGCATCCAGATCATCAACGGCGACGCAGAAAATGACAACAGCATTCAGGAGATTATCGAGGACATCGATATTATCCCCGATGAAACGGAAGAGGAGCCGCTGGTCGATCCGGTCGAGCTGGCGGCGGAGTATAATCTGGACGACCCGGTGCGGATGTACCTGAAGGAGATCGGCCAGATTCCACTGCTCTCCGTCGAGGAGGAGCAGGAGCTGGCCAAGCGTGTCGCCGACGGCGACCAGAAGGCGAAGAACAAGCTCACCGAGGCGAACCTTCGTCTTGTCGTTTCCATAGCGAAGAAGTACTCCGGGCGCGGGCTGCACATTCTGGATTTGATTCAGGAGGGCAACACGGGCCTGATTCGCGCGGTGGATAAGTTTGACTATACAAAGGGAAACAAATTCTCTACATATGCGACCTGGTGGATTCGGCAGGCGATCACCCGTGCCATTGCCGACCAAGCGCGGACCATCCGCGTGCCGGTGCATATGGTCGAGGTCATCAACAAGGCCACCCGCTGCAACCGCAAGCTGGTGCAGGAGCTGGGCCGCGAGCCGACGCTGGAGGAGATTGCCGACGAGCTGAATATGCCCATCGAGAAGATCATCGAGGCCAATCGGACTGCGGCGGACACGCTTTCGCTCGATACGCCGGTCGGCGACGAGGAGGATACGACCATCGGCTCTTTCGTCGAGGACGACAACACTCCCGGCCCGGCGGACGCAACGAGCAACACGCTGCTGGCCGAGGCGCTGGGCGAGATTCTGAACACCCTGACCGAGCGCGAGGCCGACGTGCTGCGGCTGCGCTTCGGTATGTGCGACGGCAAGACGCATACGCTGGAGGAGGTCGGCCAGATTTTCGGCGTGACAAGAGAGCGCATTCGCCAAATCGAAAATAAGGCCATCCGCAAGCTGCGCCATCCCAGCCGCGCAAAGAAGATTCGTGATTTCTATTGCTGAGCATCAGCCCCCGGACTTGTCGTCCGGGGGCTTTTTCGTGTGAGAAAAGCTTGATGTTGAGAAGGAAAACGCCCCTCTATGCGCAGGGGCCGAGGGGGAGTACGGATTGCCACAGCCCTGTCAGGGCCTTGCAGTGACAGGGAGCGGTACTTTTTAGATTTCACAAGTTAGCTGCGGTGAATTTGCATACAAAATGCATGAATGAATATTTGACGGTTCAAACGGAACGGTGAGAATGAATTGTACAAAACATACAAATTCTCTAAAATTAGAACGGGCGCAAGCGTCAAAAATGATATTTTTCAACAAAAAAATGATGAAATCCAAAAAATTTTTCTCTTGCATTTCCATACGAGCTGTGCAATAATTATACGCATCGTAAATGGTCGCGGTGTATCCGACCGCGGCAAAGAGAAAGGATGGATGATGCAATGCACAAAAAGCTGATTGCGCTGCTGTTGGCGTGTCTGCTGTTGGTTTGTCTTGTGCTGCCGGTGTCCGCTGCGGAAGCTCCGGCGCTGTTTGGCACAGCGAACGCGGCCAACGGCACAGTCACAGTAACGCTCAGTGTTCGCGGCGGCAGCAATGTGCGCAGCGGAGCCTTTACGCTCAACTACGACACGTCGCTGAAGCTCAGCAAAACCGAGAAAAACGTCTCTCTGGCGGCGGTCAACACGTCGAACGCCGGTAAGGTCGTTTGCAATTGGGTTGGCAGCGCGGCGGAGAACGACACCGCGATCCTGACGCTGAGCTTTACGAACGCAGCGAGCAAGAACTACACCTTCACCGTCACCGGCGCTAAGACGACGGACAAGGATTATAAGACGACGACGGTCGCGGATTTCCCAATCGAGATCTACGTCGCCTGCGACGGGACGAACTGCCCCTCGAAGTCCTATACGGATGTCGATCAGGCGCAGTGGTACCACAACGCGGTCGATTATGTCCTCGGTAACGGCCTGATGAACGGCACGGAGAAGAACACCTTCTCGCCGGACGAAACGCTGACGCGCGGCATGGTCGTCACGGTCCTCGGCAGAGCGGCCGGCGTCAAGACCACCGATTACACCGGCACGAGCTTCAAGGACGTGAAGGCCGGCAGCTGGTGCGCACCGTATGTCGCATGGGCGGCGGAGAACAAGGTCGTCAACGGATACGAGGACGGCACCTTCAAGCCCGACCAGAACGTGACCCGCGAGGAAATGGTCGCGATGCTCTACCGCTACTGTCAGAGCGCGGGCAAAACCGCGCAGACGGAGGCCGCCGCGCTGGATGCGTTCAGCGATAAGACGAGCGTTTCCGCATGGGCGCTGCCTGCGATGCAGTGGGCGGTCGCAAACGGCGTGGTCAACGGTGTCAGCAGCACCAAGCTGGAGCCGAACGGCCAGGCGACCCGCGCACAGTTCGCGAAGATCGTTATGGTCTATCTCGAAAATCTCAAGTGAAAGGAGCGCAGGATAGAAAATGAAGCATTGGAGCATGAAACGCGTTCTCTCCCTGCTGCTGGTCCTCTGCATGGTCACCGGCCTGCTGTCCGGCGTTTCCGTTTCGGCAGCAAATCAGAATATTCCTTATGAGGAGATCCCGCTCGACGAGTTTCCGCTTTCCACGGAGGATAGCTCGGCCGACGATACGTCCGACGAGCAGGAGCCTCCGTACGCCGACACCGACATGGTTCGCGTGTTCGTGGTGCTGGAGGACAAGCCGGTCCTTCAGCAGGGCTTTGCGACCCGCGGTATCGCGCATAACGTCGCCGCAGAAGCAGCCTCCAAGAAGCTGGTTGCAAAGCAGGAAACCATGGCAAAGAAAATTTCCTCCGAGGTCCTGTCGGGCGATGAACTGTCGGTCCATTGGAATCTGACCCTTGCGGCCAACGCCATGTCCGTCGATCTGCCCTATGGCAAGATGGACGAGGTTGCTGCGCTTGCGGGTGTTAAGAGCGTTGCGCTTGTCCCGCAGTATACCCTCGACCCGCGCGAGAAGGCCGACCTCAACACCATTTCCTCCGGCACGATGATCGGCAGCTATAACACCTGGCTCGAGGGCTACACCGGCGCAGGCTCCCGGATCGCCATTATCGATACGGGTCTGGATACCGACCACCCGTCGTTCAGCGGCGCGGCGTTCGATTACAGCCTCATGGTGACCTCGATGAAAAATGACAAGCAGCTCGAGGACTATGATCTTCTGACCCCTGCGAAAGTTGCCGAGGTTCTGCCGAAGCTGCACGCGGCCGAGCGCTATGAGGGCCTGACCGGCAACGCGGCCTATGTCAACAGCAAGATTCCCTTCGGCTTCAACTATATCGATGCCGATCTTGATGTGACCCACGACAACGACTCTCAGACCGATCACGGCACGCACGTTGCCGGTATTGCGACGGCCAACCGCTATGTTGAGAATGCCGACGGCACCTTTACCTACGCGAAAAACGGCGTGGTCGGCGTTGCGCCGGACGCACAGGTTCTTGTGATGAAGGTGTTCGGCAAGAATGGCGGCGCATATGCCGACGATTACATTGCCGCGATCGAGGATGCCGTCGTTTTGGGCTGCGACAGCGTGAACCTGTCGCTTGGCTCGGCGAGCGTGGGCTTCACGACTGCCGGCGACGCGTATTTTGACAGCGTAATGGATTCGCTGGATCAGACGGATATCGTCGTCAGCATTTCCGCCGGCAACTCCGGCAACTGGGCGGAGGAGACCCCGAACGGTCTGCTCTATGCCGAGGATGCGAATACCAACCGCGTCGGCTCTCCCGGTGCCTATGAGAATGCGCTGACGGTTGCCAGCGCGGACAATATCGGCAATACCTCCGTTTATTTCTCCGTCGGTGACGGCAGCTACACCTACGTTGACGGCGCAGGCAAGACATTCTCCGGCGGCGACACCTGCAAAAGCAAGGCGTTTACGACGCTCGATACCTCGGAGGATCAGAGCGGCACGGAATATGACTTCGTGTTCATCGGCGATCCGACCGACCCGGACGATACCGTGAAATACGGCGGCAACAAGACTGATTTTACTGATGTTCAGGGCAAGATCGTCCTTGTCTCCCGCGGTAACGGGGTTGCCTTTACCGACAAGCAGATCAACGCGGATGCGGCCAAGGCTGCGGCAATCATTGTTTATAACAATGTGCCGGGCAACGACACCATCTACGCCGCCTGCACCAAGACCCTTCCGTTCATCACCATTCGTCAGGACCAGATGGAGTCCATTCTCGCTGCGTCCACGAAGAACGAAAGCGGCGTTTGGGGCGGCAAAATGACCGTTTACGGCAACGATGTCTATACCGACATGACCGCGACCGGCGGCAAGATCACCATGAGCGACTTCAGCTCCTGGGGCGTCCCCGGCAACCTGGCGCTCAAGCCTGAAATCACCGCGCCCGGCGGCAACATCTACTCCACTACGACGGACGGTACCTACAGCACGATGAGCGGTACGTCCATGGCCGCGCCTTCCGTTGCCGGTATGGCGGC
>OIZL01001392.1_pt1 | contig 13150 bp, 19 predicted proteins | sample 1588541 | NCBI WGS metagenome assembly OIZL01 (sample SAMN03283285) | human gut metagenome | biome: human-associated habitat; material: feces | host: Homo sapiens | place: Peru | collected 2012 | reverse complement strand
GCGGATCCTGAAGGTCCGCATCCATCACTGCCACATAATCACCCTTGGCGTGCTCCAGCCCGGCATACATGGCAGCCTCTTTTCCGAAATTTCGGGAAAAGGAAATCAGATGTACTCTTTCATCCTTCCTGCGAAGCTCTTTCACCTTTTCCACGGTCTTGTCCTTCGAGCCGTCATCCACATACAGCAGCTCAAATTCCAGATCATGGTCACGAAAGAAGGGTTCATTCTTCATGAATTCCTGATAAAAATAGTCAATATTCTCCTCTTCGTTGTAGCAGGGAACAATTGCTGAAAATAAGCTCATCTTCTCACCTTCTCCCCGGAGCCGTCAAAGCTCCTTCGGGCCTCCGCCAATCTCAAGCATATAGAAGGATGCCGGATATCCGACCTTCTCCAGATATACCTCGCCAAGCTTCTTCTGAAACTCCTCTACGGCCTCATCCTTTACAATGCTGACTGTGCAGCCTCCGAAGCCGCCGCCGGTAATACGGGATCCGAGAACTCCCGGAATCTTCCATGCCTCCTCCGCAAGAATATCCGCTTCCTTACAGGAGGTCTCATAATCATCCCGAAGGGATACATGAGATTCGTTCATCAGCTTTCCGAAATGCTCCACATCGCCTGCCTTCAGCGCGGCAACCGCCTCAATCGTCCGCTGATTCTCGTACACCGCATGCTTCGCACGGCGCCTGCAGACCTCGTCCTCAATCAGGCTCTTGTTTGCCTCATATTCCTCGATGGAAAGATCGCCAAGGGTCTTCACCTCCAGCTTCTTCTGAAGATCTGCCAGTGCTCTGCCGCACTGCTCTCTCCGAAGGTTGTATTCCGAATCCACAAGACTGTGCTTCTTGTTCGTGTTGGTTACCATCAGCTTCATGCCTGCCAGATTCAGAGGCGCGTACTCAAACTCCATGCTGTTGGTATCCAGGAAAATCGCATTGCCTTCCTTGCCCATTGCGGACGCAAACTGGTCCATGATGCCGCACTTCATACCGTTGTATTCGTTCTCCGAATACTGCCCGATAAAAGCAAGATCCTCATTTGTAAGCACATCTTCCATCCCGAAAAAGCTGCGGAGCATCTCTCCGGTCAGAACCTCAAGTGAAGCCGAGGAGGAAAGACCGGATCCATTCGGAATGTCTCCGTAAATAACCATATCAAAGCCGCAGTCAATCGGATGCCCCTTCTGTGCAAAGGCCCAGACCACACCCTTCGGATAGTTGGTCCATCCCGCCTGCTTCGAAGGCGTCAGATCGTCCAGCGAAGTGCTGATCACACCGAGCTTCTCAAAATTCACCGAAAAAAACCGCATCACACGATCGGTCCTCTTTCTTGCTGCCGCGTAGGTTCCAAGGCTGATTGCACACGGAAAGACGTGTCCGCCGTTGTAATCCGTATGCTCCCCGATCAGATTCACGCGTCCCGGTGCAAAGAAAAGACGAACTCCCTCGGTATCTCCAAACTGCTGTTCAAATGCCTGTAATACTCTTTCTGTGTGTGTCATTATTCAAACCCTCCCAACGCTTCATGCACAGGCAGATCCAGCCGCCTGCAGACGCACCTTAACCTAATAAGTATACCAGAAAAACAGGGCAGCAGGAAATGCCTAACGCATCACCTGCTGCCCTGCTTCAATAACGGATATAAATGACGAATACTATTCGTCCGGATCTCTCATAACTACAACGCCGACAAGTCCGGGGCCGGTATTCAGCGCCAGCGTTGCCGTAATCTGCTCCTCAAAAAGGATCTGCTTGTCCACGAGTTTCTCATGGTTCTCCAGAAGCTCCTGCATGGCCGCTGCCTCTGCGTGTGCATCACCCTCCTTGAGAATCATCCAGGTCTTATGACCGAAGCTGTAGCAAATGACCTCCTCCGCCAGCTTCAGCTTCGCGGTCCTGGCTCCGCGAATCTTTGCGACCGTATAATACACGCCGTTCTCATCGCAGGAAATAATCGGCTTAATCTTCAGCGCTTCTCCGATGGTTCCCGCGACTCGTCCGATTCTTCCGCCGTGCTGAAGATATTTCAGCGTATCCATATAGAAGAAGGCCTTGCTGTCCCCGATCTTCTCCGGGAGCTTTCGGCAGATCTCCTCAAAAGACTCTCCCTTCTGCAGCCTGGTCGCCGCCCAGATGGCAAAAATTCCGCTCGCCGAGGAAATATTTCTGGTATCAAAAACAAAGATCTCCAGATCCTCATATTCGGATGCCGCAAGACGAAGCGTATTGTAGGTTCCGGATAAACCGCTGGAAATGGCAATTGCAATCACCTTCTCATAGCCCTTATCCCGAAGCTCATCAAATTTATCCGTAGCCTCTGCAAGAGACGGCGTAGAGGTTGTCGGAATCTCATCCGGAAAGCGCTGATAAATCATCATCGGATTGATGTCCACGCCGTCCTGGTAATCCTTCTCGGGATAAATCACACGAAGCGGAAGAATCTCAATATCGTATTTCTTGCGGATTCTCTCCGGCAGATCACAGCCGGAATCAATCAGTATCGCAGTCTTCTGTTCATTCATTGAAAATAGTCCTTTTCTTCTGTTCATTTCTGACGTAGTTTTAAAAACTACATGTTCAGCATACACTTCCCATCGCGCCCCGTCAATCCAATCTCCCCTGCAGTTTGGATTTTATCCTGCCCGGTTTGTTTTTTCATAAAGAAAACGCTGAAAAACCGTCAGAAGCTTCGAAAAATAGTGTAAACTGTTACACAGTCCACATGATCCCAGTATTTTAGGAAGGTATTCTATATGACAATTTCCGAATATGCAGCCTATCACACAACATCCGAAGAGAGCCTCGCTTCCGACGCACAGGTCCACATTAAAAAGCGCGAAGCCCGGGAATTCAAGGCCGGCGGCGCCTGGATCTACGACAACGAAATCGATCACATTTCCGGAACCTTTCAGAATGGTGACATTGTCAGCGTTCTGGATTTTGACGGCTTCTTTCTCGGTTACGGCTTTCTCAATACCAATTCCACCATCCGCGTGCGCATGCTTGCACGGAAAAAGGAGAATGTGATTTCTCCCGCCTTTCTGAAGGCACGGGTAAAAGCAGCCTGGGATTATCGGAAGGCAGTCATCGACACCTCATCCTGCCGCGTCATCTTCGGAGAAGCCGACTTTCTTCCGGGACTCACGGTTGACAAATATGAGGATGTACTTGTTGTCGAGTCTCTGGCCCTTGGAATCGAAAAGCTCAAGACTCTCCTTCTTGCTTCCCTTGTCCAGGTCCTGCAGGAGGATGGCATCCACATCCGCGGCATTTATGAGCGAAGCGATGCCAAGGTGCGCGAAAAGGAAGGTCTTTCCCGCACCAGCGGTTTTCTTTCCGAGGAATTTGACACCAACGTAGCCATCACTGAAAACGGTGTCAGATACATTGTCGATGTCAGGGACGGGCAGAAAACCGGCTTCTTCCTCGATCAGAAGGAAAATCGCAAATCCATCTGGCCCATCTGCCGCGGCAAGGATGTGCTCGACTGCTTCACTCACACCGGCTCCTTTGGCCTGAATGCCGCTGCCGCAGGCGCAGCACACGTAACCTCCATTGATGCCTCCGAGCTTGCCATCACGCAGGCCAGGGAGAATGCGAAGCTGAACGGCTTTGAGGATCGCATCGAGTATGTGGTCGGGGATGTTTTTGATTTTCTGCCTTCCCAGCGCGCAGCCGGCAGGAAATACGATGTTGTGATTCTCGATCCCCCTGCTTTCACAAAATCCCGCAATTCCGTAAAGGCGGCGGCCGGCGGCTACCGTGAAATCAACCGTCAGGGGCTGCACCTTGTAAAGGACGGCGGCTTTCTCGCCACCTGTTCCTGCTCACACTTCATGACCGCGGATCTCTTCCAGCAGGCGATCGCTCAGGCTGCCCGCGATGCACACAAGCGGCTTCGCCAGGTGGAATTCCGCCAGCAGGGCCCGGATCATCCGATCCTGTGGGCAAACGATGCCTCTTATTATCTGAAATTCTATATCTTCCAGGTGGTTGAGGATCGTTAGAATCTTGTAAGACTCCGTGATGCAGCGCGGGGTCGGCGCCATCACCTGCGAATATGAAAACGGAGTGGCTGCGTTAAAGCTCTCATTTGGCTGTTAGTGAAGCGCGAAAATGCTCTGCGCGGTATTGCTTAGGTGTTTTCCCGGTCTTTCCCCGGAAAACAGATGTGAAATAACTTTGACTTGAAAACGCCAGGGTAGTAGAAATTACAGAGATCGCATAATCGGAATGGCAAAGCATATTCTGAGCGGTCTCTATTTTTTTGCTCTGTATATAGGAGCTGACAGAAATCCCCATCTCTTTTGCGAACAGATGACTTAAATAACCGGAAGATACACCGGCATGAGCGGCGAGTGTCGGGACTGTGATACGATTATGCAAATGATCATAGATATATTCCAGGCACCGGGCAACCGGACGGGAGCGGGCATGACTTCTATGCAATTTTTCCATACGGATAGTGTAATCCAGACACATCTACGGGTGCAGGGCAGAAATTTCTTTTTTTGATTTCATTAAATCCGCCTTATGAATGTAGTAGTCGCTGAGATCATAAGCCTCCGTGGCTTCCATACCTCCTTCGATGCAGTATCTTGCCAGCATGGCAGCAGTGATGGCAAAGTGGTATTTCAGATTTTGCAAAGGAGAATCCGAGAGGACACCCAGGCCTTCCTTTTCCTGAAAAGGTTCACGACATAATTCTTTTACTTTTTCGGTATTTCCTTGTTTGACATAGCTGTAGAATTCCGGTTCCGGATCATAAGGAGCACGATAAGTTTCTAATTCTCTGCGGACATATTGTTGATAAAGAAGTTCCTGAGGAATGTTCATATGGACACCTTTCTGAAATTACGACATACGGATAACCATGAATACTATGGCATAAAAACAGCAAAAATAACACAAAAACAATATATCCATTACATTTTGAATTATATGATGGAAAAAAAAGAACTGCAGGGTTAAAAATTTTCCGTTGCGAAGGATCATGAGGGCAAGAACATGAAATTAGAGAGAGGTATCAATTTAGGTGGCTATTTATCGCAGTGTGTGCATAGCACAGAACACTACGATACATTTATTCAGGAGGAAGACATTCATAAGATTGCTTCCATGGGATTTGACCATGTACGTCTGCCAATTGATTATGAAGTACTGGAAGATGAGATTGGCAGAACCAGAGAAGAGGGCTTTGCCTATGTGACCAGAGCAGTGGAATGGTGCAAACGGCAGGGATTGAACATTGTACTGGATCTGCATAAAGCGTATGGCTATGACTTTAATAATGCCGGAGATAAAGAAAAGAATACTCTGTTTACAAATAAAATGGTACAGAAGCGTTTTGTGGATCTGTGGATCAAGATTGCAGAGCATTATGCGGACGAGACTCATGTTGCGTTTGAACTGCTGAATGAAGTGGTAGAGCAGGAAAATGCAAAAGCGTGGAATCTGCTCATTGCAGAAACGGTGGACGCTATTCGCCGAATAGCCAAAGACACCATTATTATTTACGGCGGAATTCAATGGAACAGTGTGAAGACATTGAAGCTGTTAGAGAAGCCCAAGAATAAAAATATACTGTTCACGTTCCATTTCTATGAGCCGTTGCTGTTTACCCATCAGAAAGCGCACTGGGTACCGACCATCAGCCAGACCGAAGATATCTATTATCCGGAAGCAATGGACTATTATCGTACAAAGTCGCTGCCCATCGGATATCAGGGTGAAGTGGTCTGCAAGGCACAGGCACAGAACATGGGAACAGAATTTATCACGGAAATGGTAATGGAAGCAGTTACTGCTGCAAAAAAAGCCGGAGTGGCACTGTACTGTGGAGAATTTGGTGTTATTGATCAGGCTCCTGTAGAAGATACCCTGCGCTGGTTCACGGATGTGGATACCGTATTCCGACAGTTCGATATCAGCTGTGCTGTCTGGACTTATAAGGAGATGGATTTCGGACTTACCGGAGAACATTATGCACCGATTTGCGAACAATTGCTGAAGCTTTGGAACCGGAAGTAGGGTGGAAAGCTAACAAAGAAATCCTCAAAAACAGCCCCGAAATGTGCGTGATGACATTTCGGGGCTATTTTAATATTCACGGAAACTCGTTTGCGTTTTCGAAATGCCACAGCGCAGCTGCATCATAGTCCGCGGGAAGCACATCCCAGCCGTCCTCCGACTCGATATACCACTGCTGCTCTGCATCATCGTATTCCATCCAGCCATAGTCTCCGTAGTCGTCGGAAATTCCTTCTACCCAGTACTGCCACTGCGGCGGTGTTACATCCGTATTGAACCAGAAATAGGTTCCGGTCTCACTGTCGTAGTAATTGCCATCCGAACCGAGCGGACAGTACCTGCCAAGCGCATCGACATAAACCTCCTCCGGCTCAGCCCATTCCACATCGCTATCGCCGCCGTCGACCGGATAAGACTCCGTTTCCTGTCCTGTCGTGGTGACCTCCTGTACGCCGACTGCTTTCTCTTCGTTCCATACCGAAATAAGGCCCCAGATAAACTGCAGCAGGAACACGGCAAGTATAATTCGGAGCACAATTTTTGCCTTGGAAGGTTTTTTCTTACCGCCGGTATTGGCAGTCCCCTCTGCTCCCGTCTGACTTCCGTTCTCGTCTGTGGCCTGAGCCGACAGCGGGGCTCCACAGTTCGGACAGTTCGGCATTGCTCCGCCTTCCCACTTGATCTTGACGGAGGATCCGCAGTATTCGCACTTACAGATGGTCTGCTCATCCTTAATCAGAACGCTGTCGTAGTGATTGCCGTCCTCATCATAATAGCCCGCCGCATAGCTGGTTCCTTCGCTTTCCCAGGCAACCGGATAATACACATAATCGTGATGATGACATACGTACCGCGTCAGATCCGATCCCGGATAGCTTCTCGGCTGATTGCGCCGCGGGCGGTAGGTTCGCGCATTGACACTGGTTCCGCGGCTTCCGGCCATTCCGGGTCTTCTTGCAGAGCCGGAATAGCTGGAGGAATGGCTGCTTGTGGAATGCCGGCTGGCAGAGGATCCGGATGAATGCCTCGAAGGTCCGCCGGAGCGGCCGGAGGAGAAACCGGAAGAACGACTGGAAGAGCTTGACGGACGGCTCGAGGACCGACTCGAAGAACTCGACGAACGGCTTGAGGAAGAACGGGATGAATGGCTGGAAGAAGAACGGCTGCTGGGCATATCGTCAGTTTCCTTTCTTTTTCGTTAATTTTTATACTGAAAGTATAACATATCGCTTTTCTTCTCACACGGTTGTTATAATAGATTTGAAGTCAGAAAAAGTTCGTTGGAAAGATCAGAAAGGAGCCGGCAATCTTATGAAATATACCTCTGCCGAGGCAGCCAAGCTGCTTCGTGAATTAAATGACCGTCATGGCAATCTGGAGCTTCAGGAAAATCTCTGCTCCGTTTTCAATGCCGCGCTCGGTGAGAACATCGAAGACGTGCGCCCGGAATATGATTATCGGCTGGTACAGGATCAGCTTGCAGATTTGGAGCAGCAGATTCGGAAGGTGAAGCATGGCATCAGCATGTTCAATCTGACACACTTAGTCCCCGGATTTGATATGACTGTGGATCAGATTCTGATCTATATCCCGCAGCTTTCCAAGCGGAAACAGAAGCTCGCAGCGATGATGCAGCGGCTTCCGAAGCAGCGCGCTTCTGCGAGAGGCTTTTCTCCGGATACTACGGTCATTGACTACTGCATTGCCAACTACGATCCGGAAAAAGCAAAAGAGGATTACACCGCGGTTTCCGCTGAATTATCCAGAGCCCAGACTGCTCTTGACCTTCTGAACAGTACCGAAACCATGGAAATCGAGCTCTGATCCCCCATTCCGGCAAAGTGCAGCACTCTGCGATTCGCCCTTGGATGGGCGCTGTGTTAAAGGTTATTGTTATTCGTTATTCTTTTGTTATTCGCAGCCTGTTGTGGTTGATACGTTTTGCGGTCAGGCGACTCAATTAAGATATCAGCACTTTGCAAAAGCTGCCTGCGGATTTCCGCCAGACAGAAGCAGCACGGTCCGGTCTGTCAGCCCCCCTCTCCGAAAGGAGAGGGGTGTAAAAACATCAATATCTTCTTCAATGACCAACCTGAGCAGATTTTTCAGGTAGCTACGCCTTGATCCGTTTGTTGCCTGTGATGCTGCTAATATAATCGTCAATATCCTGCACGATGCAATGATCCCCCATTGTGTGCAGTGATTCAAAATATCTCGTGATATACCTGTAGATGCCATACTCATCAAAGGTCTTTGCCACATCAGCACCGGAAAGCCCTTTGAAATAGCGGTACCGCTCCATGCAATAAATCAAAAAATCGGATTCTTTGCTCATCTCTCACGCCTCCTCCGGGTAATCATAGGCGCCGGTCAGAAGTTCATCCTGATACATGGTATACAGCGTCATCGGGCTGTAGTGCCACAGCTTTGATTCTTCATCTGAAAGCTCCTGATAGAGCTTTGACTGGTAAAAGCGGGAAATCGCTTTCTCATCATCCACATTGCTGTTTTTTGCAATCTGTTCGATGATGGGCGGCACAATAATTGCAAGCATTGCGCTGAACTGATCCTCAGTCATACAAGCTCCCTCCCTTCAAAATACAGGTATTGCAGGGACTTCTCAGTTGCAAACACCAGCTGGTTGAACAATTTCCGAATCTTGAGTGCCGCCAGTGTCTGTTCCTTATCCAACACTCCGGTCATATACAGAGTAATGGTACGGTACACATCATCATTTGCCACTGCACCATAAATCAGGTCATGCTGCTTTCCCTGATAGGTTCCCTGGCGGTTCTCCGCTACAAAATCCAGCCATGCTGCATCCGGGTTGTCAAAGCGCAGCAGACTGCACTCCTTAAAAGCCACTGCTTCCTCTATGGAATAAATATTCAGTGTAGCGGCGCCTGTTTTGCGGCGGTCAGTGACCTTTTGAGCGAAGTTCACTGCCTGATCGCGGTTGGTGGTGGTATAAAACCCAAAGCCGAAGTCCAGATAGCGATTTTGCCGGATAAGTTTCGGCTGCTCTACGACAACATTGCTTCCGTGATACAAAATCATTGCAAACGCCTCCTCATCACAGCGTTAATGATAAGCTCTCGAATACTATCCCGAGGCAGCTCATAAATATCCTTCCGATAAATACCTTCCAGCCATGCGCATCACGTTCTTTGGCTATCAGATAACACATTCCAAAGTACCTCTTAAATTCTGCTTCATTTCAAATCAATCTGTTTTCTGTATGTGTTTCACCACCCATTTTCCGCTTCTGGCAGAACCTTGTCTTTCAACAAATTCATTCTCCTGTAATTCTTTTATTATTGTCTGGATTTGCTTTCTTGTAAGCTCAAATTCTTCCATCAGTTCCCGCTGCGTTATCGCCGGATTCTCTTGCATGTGTTGTAAGATACCATTTTTAATTTTGGCTCTGTTTTTCAGCTCCTTTTCGGCTCCTTTTTGGCTCCTTTTTGGCTCCTTTTCGGCTCCTTTTTGGCTCCTTTTTGGCTCCTTTTCGGCACATTTGCTGTCTGGCTTATCCTCGATAACCAATACAGGGTGTTCCGTCTCCAGCTCATTTTCTTCCTTGCGATAAAGATTTATGCGAAAACCAATCTCCAAATCACAAAACTCCGGATCTCTCAATCCATACTCCCGCATCGCTTCCATTAGTTTTGGAATTCCACTTCCCCATGCCTCAATCAGGTTCATGTAAGAGAAAGCATGTGCAAGCGCACGGTTTCGTATTTTTGAATAGCCTTCTTTCATTTTATCCAGAGTAACGCCAGGCATAAGGCCTCCGGGAGAAGTGATCTCCAGACGATCATCATAGACAGCTACCTGAATATGTGAATTTTGTAAAAAGCTGCAATTCATCACAGCGTTGATGATAAGCTCTCGAATACTATCTGGAGGCAGCTCATAAATATCCTTCCGATAAATACCTTCTAGCCTTGCCCCTAACCGAATATTCCGGAGCACAAATTGAAATGCGTCGTCAATTTGCTTCCATAATGGGCCAGAGTACTCTCGTTTATCCACAAAAACAGTACGGGTCTTCCCTTTAAACATTCCACACTGAATTTGCGAAAGGAACTCATCTTTACCAAGCAGATAGACATATCCATTCGTCGGATGAACACTTCCATCCTCCGCTTCTGCCAGGAGTCCCCAACTCAAGAGCACGTTTTTTGTTACATCTTTAATTGCCTCTGCCTGCGCCTTAGATTTCGCATTGGCGACAGCCACCTCTTTCATCTGACGACATAATTCAGCAATTTCTTCATCTGTAACTGTCAAATCCTTCCGAATAACAGTATCATAGGAACGCCCCTCATCCTCATAATACATCTCAGCCGTCAGATCACGTCCGGCAGGACGTGACGTTCCTGAAACCCGAATGTAAGTACCGTCTTTAATCCCCATGGATTTGATGTAATACGGCCTTTGTTTTCCTGCACTGATTTCAGCTATAATGATCGTTTTGTCGCCAATCGACTGCAAATACACATCCGGAATTACGACCGGCTCGCAGCAGTCAGAAATTGCGGTCGTTATGGCATCAATCTCAGAAAAGACGATCTCTTTCGGAATTCCTACTACTTCCCGACTACTGTCATCGACACCAAATACAATACGCCCACCTTCTCCATTGGAGAAAGCAACCACTGTTTTCATGTATTTTGAGCTATCCTTTGGACGTTGTACTTTAAATTCAACGTTTTTGGATTCACCTGCCAGGATTTCTTCAATCGTCAATGAAATTCCTCCTTCCGAGTCGGATTCTATAGCTTTCTTCCGAATTCGCACACAGCCTTTTTCTCTATATGCTCTTTTCGCCGCGCAAGGATCTAATAGTTCCTATAGATCCTTTTCACTCCATATTTCGCATAACTGCCTTTCAGCCATCAAACGTGTCATCCTATAGTTTATTCTGATTCTTTCTCTGTTATTTAAGCTTCAAGATTTCGGCAAATGACCGGCAAATAAGATTACGCACAGAAAGGGACATACTTCATATAGTTGTTAGATGTGTCCGGATCAAGCGGTTTTATAATCTTCACCCGAACCGCTTCTTTAATTAATCTGGAAATACTCCCAGAGGAGCTCTGAAGAAGTCCGAACCTACTTCGAAGAGAGCTGTTTGTCAATTGTTCTCCCTGAACTTACAAAATACATGCATGCCAATAGCAAGCCCATAGTTTATCTTCTACAGAGAGATTTCGGAATGGAATTTCCGAATCTTGAGTGCCGCCAGTGTCTGTTCCTCTTTCTTCGTCTGTGATTGAGACAACATCATCTTCATCCGGAGAAAACATCTCCATTTACACGCAAGTGATCAGCGTTAATTATTCCGAGCGAAGCCCCTTCACAAGAACCCGGAACTCCTGTTCCGTATTCACGAAATGATATGGCGCATACTCCCTATATGCTGTCGGTCGGCTGATTGTGACTAATTGCACGCCTTTGTATCCAACCGCCTCATTCAATTCTCTCTTAAGTTCAGCAAGATGTTTTCCATGACTTGTCTTCAATGCATAACAGCCATGTGCATCACGTTCTTTTGCGATCAGATAGCACATTCTAAAGCGCCTCTTGACTTCTGCTTCATTTCGAATCACTCTGTTTTCTGTATTTCATTCTTTATAAGGACCCCAAAGGAAGGGCCCAGGTTATTCTGCAGGCTCAGAATCACTGGTTCCGTAATTCCTTTCACAATACTCTTTCGCCATGTTCAAAAATTCTTGCGCCGCTCTCAAATCTCCTTCTGCTGAGGACAGACGATACCGAACCAAATCTATTGTTGTACCATTTTCTTCATGCTGCATCATATAGCACAACCCCTTCCTGTTGGATATTCCTGTAAAATGGATAGTTTACCACCCAATGCATGAAGAATTTCTCTTCCTTTGCAATCGGCCTGATGTCTACATCGTGATCCAGACTGAAATCATACGTCATATAGGACAAATCTTTCTGATATTTCTTCTGTGAAAGTTCATCCAAATCTGTCAAAATCATGATGTCGTAATCCGAATCCTCTCGAAAATCTCCGCGTGCACGGGAGCCATACAGAATGATTTTCTGCAAATGCTCTCCGTATATCTTTCGCAGTTCTTCAATATATCCTTGCAATAAGATTTGTGTTTGATAATCCAATACTCGTCCCATTCCTCTGGCCTCCTTTCACTGCTGTTTTGTTTGCATCATTTGCTGCTTTCACTTGAAAAGTGAATCAAAAAAGAGCCGTTACTTTGGTAAAATGTATTTGACAAGAACACAAAAACCAAAGGAGACAGCTCTTCATGTCCATCATAACCACCACTTCTCTCGAAAGCAACAAGCGTATAAAAATAAATTTCAAAGGCGGCGATCTTTCTTCCGATGTTCTGGAACCGCATGGATGAAGCTTCCCTGCGCCAGATCTGATCTTTGATTTCTGAATCTGATGTCTACTGTTGACAACGGGATCAGTGCGCCCATTTTTAACGCAGGCTACCGATCTGTTCAGAAATCAGAGAACTGAAAGCTTATACTGTATTTGATTCACGAATCCGGCTCCTTACCCGTCCAAAAACTTCTGAGGCAGAATAACGGACCTCCGAACGTTCTGCCGCAACATCTGCCTCATCCAATTTCTTTTCTATATTATTGGTAAGTTTTTCATATTGTTCAATGCTCATAAGAACCATTGTTCCATATCCATTCTTTGTAAGGAATACAGGAGCATCTGAAGCAATGACAGTCTCTTCTATTTCCGGAAAATGATTACGCAGATCTGATATTGGTCGAATACTGATCATTTTACTTTTTCTCCTTGCCATTATCATAATACTATCACCATTTCATCATTTTTTTGTATCTTTAGGGACTATCATAATCCACCAGTGTGGAGTGCAAGTACAGAAACTACGTAAACGTCAAATGAACTTCTGGATGCCATTTACGAGATTACCGGCCGCATTTTCGCAAAGAAAAACCCCGGAAACCTTGATTTCTCAACGTTTCCGGGGATCTCATCCTCATCGAGGCGACAAGATTCGAACTTGCGGCCTCCTGGTCCCAAACCAGGCGCTCTAGCCAAACTGAGCCACACCCCGATGTCTTACAACATCATTTCT